>FUFK010041269.1_pt1 | contig 90330 bp, 83 predicted proteins | sample 1021851 | NCBI WGS metagenome assembly FUFK01 (sample SAMEA51879418, study PRJEB19060) | metagenome
TTGCCTTATTCGTTGCCATTACTCTTCGGTTTGTTGTTCCTGTTGCTGTGTCTCCTGTTGCTCGGAGAATCTTTCGTTCTTCCCTTCTTCCTTCATNACTTCGAGCTTCTCCTTGAAGTTCTGATCGTCCTCACGGAATCCGAGNGTNGCCTGAGCCTTGATGGTTTCAATCTCTTTCTTGAACTGGTGCTCCATCTNCAATANCTGCATNTCNAGCTGNGCCTTNAGCTGCAACTCCTGCTGCTTGAACTNAGCCTCCATCTGCATCTCCTGCTGCTTAGCCTGCGAAGCTACCTGCGCAGCCTGCTGAGCCTGCTGGGCCTGAGCCTGTGAGTTCTGTGCTGCCGCCTCCTGCTGCTGCTGCATACGCTTCTTGCGGCGTATGATAAGCAGTCTCTCTGCCTGGTTCACGTCTTTGAGTGAACGAACGGCCATGGCGTCTTCGAGATCTATCTGCCCCTGCTGGATAGACATCTGTATGTTCTGCTCCAGGAACTCCTTGTCCTTGTCCTCCATCTCCTTTACCACCTGAACCCCGAAGTTGTACATAGAGAGGTTTCTAAAGGAGCTCATCACCCCCATATTCGTCTCTCCGATGGCGTTCTCGTAGATCTTGTACAGCACAGAATCCTGCGGTACGATCTGCAAGCACTTGACAACATCGCTGCACACCTTCTTGTATAAAAGCATAGAGGCGTTGGTGATGTCGTAGATTGCATTGTTGCCCTGAAGGATTGCATTCTGCTGAACCCCCACGAGCATGTCACCTTTAGGTGTCGTACCGTCCATAGACTCGTTGATACCCGATGTGTCTCTGATGAGTTGCAGGTAGTGATTATACAGCGCCACCAGCTCCTGGATGTTTCGGATGGTATTTCCGATCTCTCTGACTGGAGGGTTTTGGAACCCACCCTCGGGATTCTTGCTCCTGTAGTAGAACACACCCGTCTGCTCGTAGATATCATGGATCTCCAAAGGCTGAAGCTCTCCACCCTTGCCGAGCTGTACGTTCTCCAAACCCTCAATATCTATGACCAGCCCGTCAGGCTTGGCCTTGGCTACCGCCTGCTGTATCTTAAGGTGGGTCAGCTGCAACATGTCTGCAAATCCCGTGCAGCTCTCTACGAGAGACTTCGGAATCATGCGTCTAAAGTTTGTAGCAGTTACAGAGTATGAAAGCTCCGCCCTGGACAGGTCGTGAATGTTCTTTGGGACGTTATTCTTCTTTCCGTAGTCGAATATCTTGTCGGTACCGATGATAAAGGTACCACCGTACACACACGCGATATCCATCCTGTGTGGCTTTCTACCAAAGACACCCTTAGCCTTCGGCTTGTAGTCCATCCCCTTGAAGTAGAAACCAGTGTTCCCGAACCTGCTCTCCTTCTCTTCGAAGTGCATGGCATCTACAGAGATAAACTCAAAGTCCATAAGCTCCACCATGTACTCGTCGTAACCGTAGATGGTGCGCATGTATCTATCGTCATAATGTGACGAGTTGTACCTAGAGGCGTCGTTGGAATACTTATCCTTGACCTTGTTGGCTATCTGCTTGTAGTCCTCCTCCGTGAGCTGATCTCCCGCGATTCTTTTGAGCTCCTGAATAGGTATGCGCTTGATGTGACCAGCGTATACGAGGTCCCCGAAGTTGGGGTCTTCGGTATAGCTGTGCAAGAACGTAGCGGGGTCGACATATTCAATGTCAATGCCCTTGTTCGGGTCGTTGTTTCTCTTTACTACGGCCATACCCAAGGACACGATGTCCATCACGGCTCTTCTAAATGTAGTGTCGTTGAAGCTTGCCCAGTTCAGTGTGAGACTCGTAGCGAGCTGAGCAGCGACTTCCGCATCGGTTTTGATGTTCGTGTCCATGAACATCTCGGCCTCCTCCATTGTTTCTGGTATAGACTCTGGATCCATGTCCAACACCACACCCGCCTGCTCCTTCAGAGACTGAAGCTCCTTCCGCGCCTGGACCTGCATCTTGATGCGATCCTTTCTCTTGTTCTTCTCTGAAGAAGAGATGGGATCTGTAGACTCAAGGTTTGGATACGGATCTCTAGACAGTATCTTATTGAGAACTATCTTTACAAACTTAGGCAGTATGGGTACTGGCGTATAGTCGAGATTCAACAAGCTCCCGTCGCCCTTCTCTGGTGACAGAGAGTTCAGCAACTGCTTATATATGGTCGTGTCTTGAGTACCGTTTGCGTAGTCTCTGCTTCTGCTGAATATCTTATTTCTTCTTCCGTACAGAGAATGAGTGTCAGTGGATTGACCCCACTGAGAATACATAGCCTTTGCATACTGAAGCCCATAAGACTTATCCTGCTTTACAGAATAATCGGCCAGAGGATCAGGAAAACCCTTCTTGTGTGAGTTATTGCTGCTATACATTGGCACAAATATACTAAATCAACCGATTGGTTTATACCGTCTAAAAAACTTACGTTCAGTGAAATCCGTCTTCTCCTTGGGCTTGGACTTCTGGGCCGCAAGAAGAGCCAGCCCAGAGCTTATCGTAAGGTCAAACTTGGTGCGATCGTTAATCTTAAATCCTATCCAGTCCTCCAGGGTTCTGTTGAGATACATCTTACCTATGTCTCCAGTATCATAATTGATGCCTACGTGGTCGTACACATACTGTTCGATGGCGTGGGCATGGGCCTGTATCACATCCTGTGAGTTCGATGGAATACCCTTGGTCTTCACGTTTACCTTGGCGTTGGCCGACTTAAGATGTTCTGGCCTGTCCATTAGGTACCCGTCGTAACCTCTTGATTCAAAGTATCTTACGATACCGTACTTATTGTTTTCCACGAGGAGTGGGTAACCGTAAAAGAACGCAGCCATCAGCACGTCTTCGTAGAATATCTTGGCCAGATCTGGTCTTGAGGCGTACTCCAAAACAAACATGTTCGAGGGGTTCTCTATGTGAAACTTGTTATAGAGATGCAGTGCTCCCTTTGACCCCCTACCGTCGATAGTAGAGTCTAAATCGTAGGAGTCGACACCCCCGCAGCCCCTGTCGGCAAAAGGAGCCACCCTCTTGCCTCTGTCGCTCTTCGTGACGTTTCTTTGCTCTTGAGGCGGCATCCATGCTACCCTGAACCTACCGTTGACGTCGGGAGAAAACACTACCTCCTTGTCTTTCTCCTTCCATATAAAGTTGCCCTTGACTACGGGGTTGGGGAACAGCTCGTCGTTATGCTCTATCTGCTGATAGATCTTACCTATGTTGAACAGGCTGCCATCGATGCTGTCTCTAAATGCCTCATCGGTGGTAAACGGAAACTGCCTCACAACCTCGTTGAGCTCGGAGGGATCATGCTTCAGACTATCCCTCTCGTTTTTCAGGTATTGTCTCGATCCCTGAGTAATGTCATCACCATCAATACCCCCCACAGGGTTATCAGGATCTTCAACGACTGGGCATCCATGGACATCGAAAAATCCTTCGAGTGACTCATGGGCTGGAATAAATAGCCTGTAAAGGCCGCTGCGAGTTCTACCATTTGCGTTTCTTTCGTTAGGGTTCGAGTCTTTCCAGAGGTCCTTGTATTCTTTTCCACCCTTGTCCATAGGGTTTACGGTGCTGCCCACCAGCGCCTTCCCCACGATCTTCCTACCTACGATAAGACACGTCCTCTGAATCCTCCAGGCGTCGCGAATATCTGTGGGTTTTTCCCACTTACCCGCCTCGTCTAGATACAGTATGTGGAGCTTTTCCCCATCATACGCATTGTTTGTCGTGTTCTTCCAGTTTATTACCGTATTAAGAGCCTCGCCCGTCTGCGAAGTCTTATTCTTCTTCGTGATTCTCTTACTCGGCTCGCGAAAAGCCAGCTCCATGCGCGGATTGGTCGTTCCATCTTGAATGGGTTTGAAGAAGAAGGGGTAGTGTCTAAACATGTAGACCACCTTCTTCATAAATATGTTCTCCTGCGCGTCCTTACCTGTCTTCGACTGTATACCTAAGAGCTTGTCCTTGACTTGCGTTGCCTCATCTACCAATACTGATGCACAGATGTTGGTGTATCCAGATCGACGGCACTTGGTGTAAAGTTGGCCTATACATCGCGGGTCGGCCTCACACGCAGACATGTGTAAAAAAATGTCCCGCTGGAATGCAAGATAGTAAGGAAACCCTATATCGAGTTTCGTCCACTGAAGCATCATGTAGTGCCTGCCCGTAATATACGTAGCGACACCGTTGTTATAAAACCAAAAACCTTCACGCCTACGTCGAAACTCCTCCTCGATATACGGACGAAACTTTTCTCGAAACTCTCTGGGCGTCTCGGACCACTCGTCCATAGATTTAATCCTAGACAGCTCCTCTGGCATAGAAAGCCTCTCCCACAGCTGCAGGTGGTCTGGGCGGTCATATCCAGCAATTTCCTCTTTGGGCGGCTGAGCGGGAAGTGCAATGAGTAGATCACCAAGTTGAATAACTTCACCTTGCGTACCCTTGGGACAAATCTTGATAACTGCCTCATCGTATTCTTCTATGTTTACCAGCGAACTCAAAAGTATGGTTGATTAGACAAAAACTCTAGCCAGTCGAGAACAGTCACAACTCCGTCTCCGTCGTAGTCGTAGAGCTTGTTGTCGGTGCCAAAGGAGCTGTAAAAACCTGCCACCTCCTGCATAAAGTCTAAGAAGTCCTGCATCACAAAACTTGGCCCCACCTGTTGCTTTTAAAGCTGGGGGCGCCAGACTTAGGATTCTTAAGCTCCATGTATTTACCGCACGGGCACTTGATGTCGTGATACGCCCCGTCGGAACCAAACTTGATAGAAATACCACTCTTGGATTCTTCGTGCTTATCCTCACACTTGCAAACGTAATCAGCCATAATCAGCGACCTTGAGAAGCATAAGGCTTCTTGTAATTAGACGCACCCTTGGAGCTCGACTGCTTGGTCTTGGCGTGGACGCCCTTGCGTCGAACACGCTTCTTCTTGTAGTTGTTTGTTTGAATTTTAGCCATTGTATTAAATTTAGTACGCCCGACAGGATTCGAACCTGTGACCGTCTGCTTAGAAGGCAGATGCTCTATCCAGCTGAGCTACGAGCGCATGGGGTTACCTGCTGCGTCTACGCCTGGGCCTATTGTTGGCCCTGTTCTGAGATTCTGGACGAGGGGTTGTCTTGTCAGACGTACCTATATGCGATTCGTCGAGACCGTCACCGTTTCCGTATGTACCCTTACGGCGGTTTACTTTATTCAAAGAAGCCCTGTACTTTTTGGCTTTTCCGCCCTTTCCGTACTTCTTGTACTCCTTCTTATAGTCTCGCTTTTTGAGCTTCATGGTACAAATATAATAAATTGTTGGGGCGGCGGGACTTGAACCCGCGACTTCCTGTGTATAAGACAGACGCTCTAACCAACTGAACTACGCCCCAGTTGATAAGCCCATTTGCGTAGAGGGCCGCCTGACGAAAACCAACAACTCAGTCCTCGAACTCATCGTTCCAGGAATCTTCCCAGAACTTAAAATCTGTTCTATTGTATTGCCATACTATTTTTTTCCAATCATTTAGAGAATCTTTCAGCGAAACCTCCGCTGTAGTCTTTTGTTTCTTCGATCCCTCCATTGGTTTGCAGGTCTTTGATCATTTGTTCTAATCTCTGCCTCTCGACTATAAGTTCCTTGCAATCTGTAGCCGTCTGCTTGATAGACTGAAGTTCTGCCTTGCGTGCACTTCCGTTGATCTCGGGGTCCACTGGCTTTTTAATCTCATCTATCATGTTGTTGATCGCATCCTCCATACTCTCCAAGAGCCTTCGGGCGGCATCAACTGTTGTGAACTTCTTCGACATAGAGCAGGTCTTGTGTTCTGGTTCTGTAGTACTCCTTACCGTCTATCTTGATGCGGTAGTCTCGGTTTTCTTTGAAGCCGACGATATCGCCTACACTCAATCCAAGCTCCTCAATCCCGCTAGACGTAAAAGCGACACGACCCTTTGTAGGTAGCTTCTCTTTAAGTTCGACAACTTCGATAACATCTGACTTGGTTTTTAGTTCTTCCTGATCTACGGGCTCCAAGAGTGACCACCCTGTAAGAGGTCTAATCTTTCCGTCTTTCTTACTCTTGTACGCTATAGCCTGATTGTTGAGAGCCTCCTCGTTGTACTTGACAATGTAATTGTCATCATCCCCCGTAAGAACTTGACCACCCTGCATGACCACCAGATGGTGAAAATAAAGGGTATCGCCAGGCTCTACGCCTGTATCGTATTTAAAAGGAGATGCAACTACAGGACCCTCAGTAACCCTGTGGTTAAACTCACCCATTTCGTCCCACTTGCTGTCTATGTATAGCTCGGTTCCGTTGGACATGGTGATGGTGTCGTTGATGAGCTTTTCAAGCTTTACGACAAAGAAGTTGAAGGTTTTCATTTGATTTAATTAGTAGCTAGAGGAAGGGGTGGATCCTCCTCCACCTCCTGAAACTCCCCCACCCCTTGACGAAGATACAGAAACACGTGGCGCATTTGCAACAAATTCCTGATTTTTTAGAGATATCTGTATCGAAACGACTTTTTCAGCAGCCTCTGCTGTAAGCGGTACAAGGATATCGTGTGGTGAAGAAACGTGCCTGCCTCCCACCATAGCCCCTTGACTCACGTGCACATGATACAGCCCAGAGTACGGGGTGCCGTCTGGTCTTGCAAACTCTGTGCCGTCGGTCACCAGGTTTTCCCTAACCATCTTTACAGTATGCTAAAGTCAACTATGAACGGAGAGGGGGGATTAGGGGTGTACCTATTCCCTGGCATGTAGTGTGCCCTAAAGTTGCCAATCTTCATCTTGCCGTTGTTGAGATAAGCACCTCCGATTACAAAAACACCGCTGACTATGTTGTTGTTGGTGTCGTATGGGAAGAACGGAAAGGCTATAGGATTCAGTGTGTTGCTTTTGGTAAATATGTCCTGAGCTCTAACCAAACTTACCTGAAACGCAACCAAAACTGTCCCGTCGCCCAAATCTAATATATTGGATATCTTCAGCCTGTCGTCAAATATTACTGTATTTATTTCAGACTGACTGAGGTTCCCCGTAGGTGGGCCGCACCCTATGTAATTATCCTTCTGACTTATTAGTCTGCAGCTGTTAGAAAGCTGCTGAGGTATGTTTTGAGGATCTGCTCCTGCAAACTGAACAAATTCCTGTATGTTGGTCCTGACAAATGTCCCTAAGAAAGAAACCAACGGGTACATAGGGAAGTTACAAGAAACACCTGAAGGGCCTGCTATAAATTCTTGAAGCAATGAAAGGATGTCAAGCTGAACGTCTTCGTTAGAAGAATACGGGGCGGCATCAAATCCCACCGAAGCGGATATAGTTTCTGGAGCATACCATTCCCATATCGTGTTGGGCGGCATCACCTTAGTTCCACCCCTTGTTTTTCTTTTCTTATACCTAGCCATTTTAAAAGTTTAGGTCGTATTCTAGTATACACGGCATGCAGTCTACAGACTTCCATAGCATCTGACCCCCGTCGTTCTGTATGTAAACCAGGTACCGCTTCACTCCGTATTTATAAAGATGTTCGTCATCAAGCACTATGGCGCTAACCTCTCCAGAGCCTGCACGCATACCTACATAGTACGCCATGGCATCCTTCGGATCTCTGCCGATTATAATCTTTCTAATAACTCCGTTCATCAGTTCAATGAAATACCGAGCCCGTCTAAGAGGTTATCTAGGTCTGGACCTTTCGTCTCTTCGTAGCTCTTGTCTATAAAATCAAGTAGCGTATCGAGCTCTTCGCGATTGTCGAGAATGTAGTTATACATAGCTCTCATGTTGGACATGCTTTCGTCGATGGGCTCCAAAACACCAGCCACAAAGATAGAAAGAACTCGGTCTCTCATTTCGTACTGATCTAAAAGCGCCTCGTATTCCATAAAAAGACGCTGCACCTCCATCAAAAAATCGTCTTCTTCCATATATTGTAGGTTAATTCAGTAAAGATGCCGAAAAGCAAAATCTCCAAAAAAAGAATGTTCCGTGACTTTGCTCTACAAGATAGCAAATATATCAAGAGGAACTATCTCAAGAATTTCAAGAAGGTGAAGAGGCTTATGGTGGAGTCTAGCGGCCTAAGGTTCAGTCACATAGAGTTCCTGTTGTGGGCCTACGACCTGCAGTTCTTCACGATAGACTATGCGTCTACTACATTGGACATGAACAAGACAAACCTCTCAAACAGGGTGATATACCCGCTGGTCAAGAAGGGGTACATATACAAGCACTTCGACAAACTCACCCCCTCAGACACATACGAGGATCACTTATTTAGAGATGAGACGAAGTACAACTACAGGGTGAGATATGCCATAACACAGAAGGCCAGGCTACTGATTCAAAGATTCTACAGAGAGCTGGAGTAATTACCCAGCATTCACGATTATAGGGCCCCCTAGTGAGAAGACGCTCTTTCCTGCGTCATCCGTGCCCAGGCTATCAACTGAACCTGATCCGTTGGCCACCGTATCGAGACCGTTGAAGTTTTTCTCACCCCTGACCCAGGCATGCAAAGAGCTTGGGCCGTTAGCGCCTGAATAGTCTCCTGAAGACTTTGAAAGGTCTATCGGAGAACCTCCGTTGTACATCGCAATACCCGCTTGAGGTCCAAGATAGTTGTTCCATGCTGCAAACTCGTCTAGTTGGTCGAGCTCCATCTTACTGTTTGAGAATGCAGCCCAAGTAGGAGCGCCTGTGTTGTTAAAGTCTGACTGAGCGAAATTTGAATCAGTGGTATTTGTGACATCTACAGATGTTCCGTTAATCATAATATAGCTTCCAGTTTCAAACGCATTGCCGCCGTCTGTTCTTACAGAAATTACAAAGTGAGTGTATGCCCCCTGGTAAGAAGTTACGGCGTCGTCTGTTATCATCTCGGCGTGGGTGGTTCCGCCTACTTTCAGTTCAAAGTTTATAGAGGCGGCGTTACGAGAAAAGAAAATCCTCCAATAATTATTGTTGTCCTGAAACTTCGAAAATATGCTCTTCGTGCTGTACGTGCCCTCCTTGAGCCAGAAGCTTATGGTAAATCCATTGTTACTTCCGCCGTGCCAATCATCGTCGTCTGCATAAAACACCATGTCGTCTGTGCCGTCAAAAGACACAGCACGCAAGCTCTGGTATGGGTCTTCCGAGACCACACCGCCCCTGTACATCTCTGATCCTAACCCTAACATGGCTGTTATTTAGGAGTTATCATCTATGAGCCGCTGAAAGTATTCGTACTCATCAGGAAAAGAATCTTGAGGAAATACAACTCTCTGGCACATATCAGAAAATAATACAATATCTTCTGATGTAAATGATGAAGGTGGTGACCAAATGTCCATTAGTAAGTTCTTGATGCTGTAAGCTCTGGTGACTCATATCCAGAAAAAGTCAAATCTCCAGTTACCACAACAGTGTGGCCAGATGCCGCTCCAACCAAAGATTGAAAATTATTATTGCCTGTGGCAAGAAACCTGCCGCCAGCAATAGCGCCTACATCAACGGAAAAGGTAAATGTTTGTTTTGATGCGCTCTGACCGTTAGATTGATTGGTGACTGTGGCGTTAGTTATGCTGTAGTCACCGACAGTTCCATTGTAATCAGAAGAGTCGTCTATAACTAAAGTAAGAACAGTAGTTGTTACTGCCCCTGTAAGACTAAAGGATGGAGTTGTTGAAGCCCCTACGGTTATTTGACTCCAAGAAGTTAAAGACACTCCCCTATTAGCAGAAGAAGATTCTGTGCTTACTGAGTTTATGATCAATCCTAATCCCAACATATTAGAGCTGCTTGAACATTACTTCGTAGTAAACCTTTCCCTCATCGTCACGACAAGCTTTGAGGCAGCGACCACGATTAACGCCATCATGCACATAACTGACGTGAACCCAATCAGGATTGTCTTCATCACCAAACTCCCACACCATCTGATCAAACTCAACATTCTCTCGTATCCAGTTGAAGATCTCAGAGTTTGTACACTTTCCGTATACGTCTGCATCAAGGTCGAGTGCTCTTCCTTCCATGTGCTGACTACGAAGCGACCCGCCGATAGCACGGTTGAGCTCAGGCCCACGATAGCCGCTCGACACGTATATAGGGCACCCGAAAGAATCCCTAAGAGGTTGAAATATGTGCTCTGCAATCGACTTGAGATTTTCGATAACCCATTCATCATCTGGAACATTATTTATGCCGAGTCGTTTAGCCGTGGTGCTTTTTGTCACCTCGGCGAGCGATAGATTTTTTGACAGCTTCATTGTTTATGCGTCGTTTTTCGTTCTCAACACTGGAGACTTTTCTTTTTTTCTTGGGGTTGAAGTAAAACTTCTTCAAGACGTTAAAGAATTTTTACACTCCAAAATTTGCAAGTATGAGAAATTGTCCATAGAATGAGATCAGCGACTACAACAAATCTACGAAAATTCAATTAAAACATATCGCAATGAATAAAGCAATGGTGGTGGCAACCTTATGCACAGTGATCTCTTTTTCTTCTTTCGGTCAATGTATGTCTACATTTATCGTGCAGCCAGTAAATATGTGGGAAGACGTCTTTACTTACGAGGTAGATCAAATCTTTAACGACGCATGCTACCAAGCAGTTCAACCAGTAAGAGTTGACAAGTTCTCAATGATGGATATCGAGGCACAAAGATCAACATTTATCATCACGGTGACTGATCGAGGAGAAACGATTGACAAGTTTGTTATCAATCCAGGAGTAAAGGTGAACGGATGTACATCTTGGGTTCCTAGTCAGACCGATGGCAATCTAACAACACTAACTATCAAGTAATAAAAAAGCCCCGAGAGGGGCTTTTTTTTGATCTATACTTTTATTAGCGAAGGTAGCCTCCTCTACCATAATTTTTAGTGCCGCGTCTAGTGTCGTACTGACCGAGCCTACTAAGAAGCGCTGAAGTTCCAGCCTTCTTTTGAGCTCTCTGAAGCTCATCTTCAGCAGTTGCACGATACATGCCAGGTCCAAGGTAATCGCCGCCACCCTTGGCNTCTCTAACTCTTCTTGCTTGGGCGGCCATTAGAGCTTCTCCGAGACCAGGCGAGCCCTGACCCTGCATGCCTTCAGCCCTCTCATCCATAAAGGCTTTGGCTTCGACCCCGCTCACTGGAAGACCGTCGATAAAGATTTGAGAGGCATCATCATAAATTGGTTTCTGACTGTCTACATCAAATCCGACCTGAGTTTTTCTGCTTTTAATATCCAGGCCTGGAGTCTCTCCGCCCCCCTGCATCACCTTACCTCCATAGGCTTGAGACTTCTTCTTGAGTCTTCCCTTGAGGATGTCAGCAAAAGTCACCTTACCGTCACCCGTAAGATCAGGGAAGGTCTTTCCGCCCTTCTTCATAAGGTAGATCTTGATGGCTCTCGCCATATCTCCACCCATACCCATTTCCATTTTACCGCCCATGCCATATTCGACATGACCGCCTCCTGGCATTTCTTTTTTCATGACTCGTGGCATGTTCATGCCGCCCATGGCCATTTTCTTTTTATCGTGATACATATTAGCTAGCTATAAAGATTTCGACGCTGACCGCATTAGATCCTGGGTCAACGAGTATTGATTCTAAGTTGTGAAGTGTTGTCTCGATTGTGGCGGCGTCGTCCCTGACGGCCAATCCGTCCGAAGGCGCACCCATGATGAAGCTACGTCCCGCCGCTACAAGAATGGTTACAGACTCGTCAGCTGCACTGTCGTCCTCCCCCGCGTCTATCTGAAGCGAGAGATTGATGGGGTTGCTTGCATCAAGGTTCGTCACCCTGATGTACTTGACATCCTCCACGTCGAGAGAGTTGTCTGACGTGTTGGCTGCTGCGTGGAAGTTGGCCACGGTGGTGTCCGCACTGGCGGGGCAGGTTACGATACGATGCAGTACCTGAGTCACTGATCCGATCTCTTGCGAGATCTCAGAACCTCTCTCCTTACCGTTGAGCGTTACCTTCTCTGTTATGGTTGATACAAGTGTAGCCATTATCTAAATCCGTATTTCTTGGCAATCATTTTCTTGAGNTCGGCAGCGCGTCCACCNTGTCTCATNTCCTGGACCTTCATNCCCTGTTCTCCAGAAAGGAGTCCTGCGGCTTGAGGAAGAAACGACGTGATTCCGCCACCTCCTGGCAAGAAACTGGAGCCAGCCTGTGCAATCTCACCGAACTTGGCAAGGGCTGGGTTTTGCGAACCTGCAAGCAGTCCCCCCGCAAGCTTACCAGCCTGTGCTATACCGCTTCCTGGAGTTACAAACCCCTTTGTTGCAGCGCCCACAGCCCCTAAAACACCTTGTCCAGATCTGAGTGCGTTGATACCACCGAGGATGGCACCACCAACACCGTACTCTACCTTACCCCCGTCTCCCATAGGCCCCTTATCATCTGGATTGAATCCTGGTCGCTCACGACGGGACTCCTGTCTAGTTGCGTAAACTTGATCTAGAGGGAAGAACTCATTGGGTAAGTCTTGCTCCTCAGGTTGATCCTCAATGTCGAACCCAAAGTCAACCCTAGAGTCACCTGTTAGCTCACCAGCAAGGATTCTCTGAGCTCTATCAAACTCAGCTCTTCCCAAATCTGCAGCTGCGTCTCTAGATGACGCTCTAGCAGCACCCATGGCCATCGGATCTGACATAGAACGGTCCATCTGAAGTCTATCAAACTCCTCGCGTGAAGGACCTTCTGCACCCATGCCAAAGTCTACGTCGGTGACAGGTCTTGTGACTCGTTCTCTAGCTTCAGCCTTCTCGGCCTCCTCTGCTCTTTTTAACAGATTCTGCCTGTCCTCTTCTCTCTCTGCCTCTTCGGCGCGATCTGCACCTTCTGCCATACGCACACCCGTCTCCTCATCCCTTTCTCTCTGTGCAGCCAACTCCTCAAGCTTCTCCGCCTCCTTCTTGCTACGCTCGTCTGCTCTGGCAACCCTTCTATCCATTCTTCTATCCGAAGCGCGACCCATGGCATCCTTTGCGCCACTCATCAGCTGCTGACCAGCTGGGGTAGAAAGCAGTGCCGCAGCACCTGCAAGCCCTGCACCGACACCCTTGGCCGTAGACTTCCTGGCCTTTCTAAACTTTTTCTCTTGTGAAAGAAGCTGCTGCTTCTCTCGGGCACTCAGCGTGCCCTTCCGCGCCTGCTTCCTAAGGTTTCTTAGGAGGGCTCTGCTTCTTTTTTGCTTAGACATGAGGCAAATATAAGACTATTTACCTATCAGTCTATTTGAGCTATACTGCCTCTCCTAAACTTGTCTAGATATTCTTCGGGGTGGAGGTTGGTTCCAGGTACTTCGTACTTCTCACCGTCCCTGATAGAAGCAAAATACTCTCTAGTCCCCTGTCTACCTATGTAATTGGTGAGCGCTGCCACGTCATTGAGGCTGTACCCCCAGTCCTCCCCCAGTTGTGGGGCATATTCCTCGGTGAGTTCCATTGCATTCCTACGAAGAGACGGTCCACTGATCCCCTCATCCAGTCTCAGGTTGAATATCTCTTCCTGTTTGCCTAGATCCTTCGCAAATCTCTCCCTGTCGTAGCCTTTCAGCTGCGGCATACCCTTCACCTCGTTCCAAAGCTGTCCATAGAGTCCTGTGGCAGAGCTTTCAGGGTTCATCATAAGCACTCCTCCCAAAGATTCGGCCATACTGATGCCGCGCTTTAACAAATCTACATCGAGACTGTCTTGTGGTACGTCATGACCCATCTCAGGATCGTCCACATAGATCACATTCCCCTGCGCATCCAACGCTTTCACCTTCTTGGGGTCACCCGTAAGTACCCTCATGCCCTGCTGGGCCGCTCTTTTTAGTATCATGACACAGCTATAGCGTATTTAACCAATATACTGCCTTCTGTGTGCACACACAAACTAGAAGGCTAGGCATTGTTCTAACTAATAGTCGCAAAGTTATAACCTTTTTTTTTAAAAGTCAAGAGTCTAGCAATACTTTAACCAATCTGCGCAATGTACTGCCTTACAGACAGTTACGTTGTTACTGCCTGACCTGATGGTTTTGGTTGAAGGGAGTCAAGCGCGAAAAAAACGATCAGATCTACGTAGGGTGGGGATTATATGTATCGTGTGAGGACAGCAACCCTACAGAAAACTCGTTTTCTGAACCCCCCTCCCCAACGATTAGCAAGCTAATCGACCCTAAGTTTTGACCCCAACTTGCTGTGACACAGGTCTTTAGACCTGAAGCCTTAAACTGATGCTTTAGCATCAACTGCCGAAAGGGTAACGCGTTGTTCCTAGGCATAATGCGTTGACAATCACCCCCTTTGGTCCAACAGCTTGGAGTAATACTCCAACTTGAGTAGCCATTGAACGACCAAATGCTATTGACAATCCTAATAGCTATGGCTATTAGCAATGCTAATTCCAACAGCAAAACCCTTTGGCGGAGCGGTGTGCTCAGGCCGTAGGGTGCGTAGCCAACTTGTTGGCTTCCTGCGACTACCGAGATTTGGCCTCAACCATTACTTTACTTCGTAAAGGAATGAAGCAGTGGAAAAGTAGAGATGTAGTAAGAAGAGAGAGAGGAGTCTATGACTCTCTCTTCTTACTACTATCTCCTAAAGGGTTTCGAGAGTCAGCCCTTTGGGAAGTCAAACTTCAAACTTCATCTACGATGAATAACTTCCAGTTCTCCGACTGCCGTAAGGCAGTCAACCAAGCCACTTTCCGTCCAACAGCAGAGCGTAAAGCTCTGGCTTTGCAGCTTCTTTCAGAAGCTGTTGAGTTCATCTCTTCCTTGGAAGAGGTGAAAGACAAGCCTTCGAAGNNNNCNAAGNNGAAGAAGCGTCGTCGTAAGACGACGAAGAGAACACCTTCACAGAAGGTGGCAGACCGCCAAGAGACNGGCCANCNAGACCAACGAAGTTGGTCCNNTCAAGCCTTCGAAGAAGGCTAAGACAGCTTCCGTTAAGGAAGCTGCAAAGTCATCTCTGAAAGCAGATAGCGATGAGAAGAACGCCGCTCAGAGAGCAGCAAGCGAAGCTTGAGGCCAAGAAGGTGGCTTCGGGAGTCAGCGAATGCTGACCGAGTAGCTTCCTTGGAAGCTAAGATTGAGGCTCTCACCGCAGTGCTCGCTGTCCACATGGAGTCTACGACTCTGCCTTCTCCTTCCAACGAAGTTGGACTCGACCAACTCCCCTTCTAAGCCTTAGAGGTCTTGTATATCTACTCTCTCTGAACGTAGTGAAGAGAGTAGATATACTAAGACACTCTTGGAAACGTTCAAACTTCAAACTTCAAACCCCAACCACATGGATAAGCACATCCGCCGTCAGCTCATCGCTGACCTCCTCGACAGCCACCTCTCTATGGACATCCTCGCCAACACTGCGGCGTGGGGCGACCTCACCTGCGACGAGCAGATGACGTTGGCTGACCTCATCGACAGCTAAGCTGTACAGGTACACTGATGAGCGCTGAGTGCGCGAAACACCACTCTGTGGTGTCTGTATCAAACTTCAATTCATCTACGATGACAATTAAATCCTTATACTTCCTCGTTCAAGAGAGCGAGGGATTCAGCGTCCGAGGCGAAGACCTCCTCACCTATGCGGCCAAAGAGGGCTACGCAGTCGGTGGAGCAGAGCCCGCAGTGGGCGTGTTCAAGTGCAAGAACGACGACCTTTCGTTCCGAACCTTCAACCGAGAAATCAACCGACTTCAGTCGGTGGTGACCGAACCAACTCAGGTAATCGGTGCTTGGGTAGACGTGGTCGAAGACCCCGCAGGTATGGCTTACCTCGAACTCTCTGACGTAGTCAAGTCCAAGCAAGTGGCTCTCGAACTTGCCCGAGCACGTGGTGAGAAAGCCATCTACGACTTCGCTAACTCTGAATCCATCTACCTATGAACGTATGGGAACGCTACCCCAAGCGGGGCACGGCGAGCGATTGGCTCCCTCAATCTACTCCTTCAAAGGAGTTCCGAATGGTGTTCTACTACGGCTTCGACCGAGATGATTGGGACGCACTCACGTTCAAGGCGTGGTCGATCGACCATGCACGGCAGAGAGCACTCGAACTTGTGCCTGACGGACACCGAATCAAGTCGGTGAAACCTGTTGACAATCAGTAAATTAACCCTTCAAACTTCAACAATATGTTCAACTACAATCCTTTCCGTGGTCTTTGCCACGAAGAACTTGTCATCGCATATGTTCAGTTCTCAGGTGACCGTGACCGCGAGGCAGTCGCCTTGGTCGCTACCGCCTACGACGAGGACGTATGGATGGACCTCACTGAATTTGGTATCGGAACAACCGACCATCCCTAATAGAGAGTCTTAGTATATATACTCTCTCTGAACGTAGTGAAGAGAGTATATATACAAGACCTCTCAATGTCAAACTTCAAATCCAATCCAATGGACAACTTCTTCAAACGCCCCGTCGGTGCGGCGGTGCTCTTCCTCAACGACTTCCACTTCGGCAAGCGGCTCAATGACCTCAATCGGTGTGCTCGGCTCGTGCCAAAGGACGTGAAGGGGATGGCCTCAATCCTCTCGAATACACCACAAGCTGGCACCGCTACGGCCAAGCTTGCCATCGACCAACTCGTTTCATGGGCAGACGATGCCGAAAACTCCGAAGCATGAAATTCAAGCACGACTTCAAGACAACCCTTCCGTATGTATCAATGCAGACGGCCTACGACGTGACCCTTTGCGAAGCAGAGAACGTGGTCATGGACACCACCATTGCAGTTGACCCCAACCACCACTATGGTGGGTGGTACGAAACCTACGACGTAGAGACAGGGGGTGACTACTTCCATGCCGAAGGCATCCTCGAAATCTACTGGGATGACAACGGAGATGTACGCCTCACGGGGTACGATGGATGCTTCGACCTCCCTGAATATATCACCGATGCCCTCGAAGCGAAGGGCGTAATCATTGACCTATGACACAAGAACAATGCGAACGTGCAGTCACAGCACTGCAAAAATCAGGATTCCGTGCATCCCATGTAATGGGCGCACCTGACGACCACGGCGTGTGGTTGGACGGCGTATGGAACGACGCTCTCGAAGATTCAATGAGCTTCCGCATCCACGACGAAGAAATCGAGTGGTGGGGAGTAGAACCAACAGACAAATGACACAACACGAACGACTTTCCCTCCGACAAACCCACTGCGGTAGCTTCGAACGAGCGCTCATCGAGGCGTGGTTCAAGGCAGACATGATTAACAAGAACATCCTCGAAGAGGCATTCAAAAACACAAACTTCAAACTGACATGAACGACATTAAAGACATGACGAACGACGAGTTCATCAGCCACCTCATGACGGGGTACAACAAGCACGGAGCACTCGTGCAGATGGTAGTCATCGACTGCCTTCAGCGTGGTCTTGACCACTACATCTCATCCAAGGACGAAATCCTTGAGGATGAGCGCAAGCGCCGTGAGAACGGAGGCGGTATCTCCCTCATCAACATGGAGGCATGGGTCTCCTGCTGTGAGGACACACAACAACGAATCAACGACAAGTACTCATGAACGATTACGACAAGTGCCACAAGTGTGGCGGGCAAGGAGTCTTCCTCGGCTCACAAGAAGTGGGGTACACTCGAAACGGATATGTACAGATTGAGCACGACTATGAGTGCGAAGACTGCCAAGCCACATGGGACGTAAACTTTGAATTAACACCAACAACAAGAGATAACCATGAATAACATCATCGAAGTAATTGTCGAGCTGTCCCGTATGCAGGGACAGGCGATCGACCGAGCACAGGCAGAGGCCATCAACACTGCCGTAGAGAAAGCCCATGACAAGTGGCAAAACGAACAAAAGGATTTGGTTGATTGAAGTTTGACCATAGGGGGGACGCCTTTCGGGATGCAACCTAAAGGTTCTCTTTGGGTCTGAAACGTCAGACCTTCCCCCCGCCTTTTTCAAGGGAGCGCAGTCGGTGCGTACGTNTTTTGGGTGGCTATCTGGGATGAGGCTTACGCCAAAACTCCCCACTCCCAATGACGGCAGTTGTGTTCGAATCCCAACCTCCCTTCTATACATGGCAGTGACACTGGCGATGGAGGCATCGCATCGGTGTGTACACGGCAATAGCTACTCCTTCTACCCTTTACCGAGGGCTTATGGCAACGAGTATGAGCTTGTGTGGGGGTTCGACTCCCCCCTCTGCTACTAATTTTTAGAAACTTCAATTCAATCAGCATGAAACAATACGCAGTAATCCACGCCGTCGCAGGACTCTTCGAAGGGTACTCCGACACCACCTGTGAGTTCTTCCCCAAGCGGGGGTTCGCAGACAAGCACATCGTTCAAATCCTCAGCGAATACCGCAAGGATGAGATGTGCGTAGACATTGACGGCTCAGACCCTATGAACGTCATCGTCACCCTGACCCGTCAGTACATGGACTACCACGCTTGTGTGCCACATGACATGAGCCATGACGACTGGGTTGCCGACAACGGCGACGACGTTAGTGTCGAGGTGTTCCGCATCATCGAGCTTGATATGTCCAACCGCTCTGACTCTACCGAGTCGTGTTGGTTGACATGGGACCAACAGGATGCCTCCCCTGCATGGGACTACTTCCCCTTGTGTATGTCCTTGGTCACTCGTGTATCATCCGATGTGATGGACAACACAGGCAAGTACACCGACTACCAGTTGACTCTGCAACAACTGGCGGAGTTCATCTCCTCTGTGTACCTCCGCAACCACGCCTTCATCGACGTTGACGACTACACCATGCACGCTTTCCGTATCCCCAAACCCAAAAACTCTGACAGCTATGATTAACATGACAGCAACAATGGCCTCCATAGGTGCGGTGTTCATGGATAGGATGCAGGAATACATGGAGCTACAAGACACACCTGACTTCGACGTGCAACAGCACCTGATGGAGCTGTACGAAGACCTTTCAAACCTTTACAACGACAACATACAATGAGTGACGAAACCTTATACGACCTGCGGTGCTACGTTAGCGACTGCTTCAATCACCGTGAATCTGCTCATGCAGACAGCGGATACATGCGACTCTCCAAGCTGATGAAAGAAGAGTACGACCTCGACAACAACGACGTGGACGAGGTGGTCAGCTACATCGAGGACATGGCGTCCAAGTTTATCATGGAGAACTCTCCAAAATTCCAAGACAATGACGAATGAATTTCAAATGACCACAGACTACATCAAGAACTACATCGAATGCAACCTTGGATGTGAGGTGCGACACGATCTTGACACACTTCTCGAAGCGGTTCAGGAAACATCTGACGCCTTTGACATCGACCAAGAAGGACTGCTCAAGTTCATGCTGGGCAACGAGCCAATGGTTGGCACACACAGCTATGGCTTTCATACCCGCTACGGCAGGGCTATTCGAGAACACTTCTCATTCATCTACAGCCTATGAGATTCCCACGATTCAAACAAAACCTATGGACAACCAACGGCTACGTTGTCAGCTACGGGACACCTGTCGCTCGCATCGAGGGTGACACCCTGAAACAGCTCGGCTACTGGTCAGTAACAACACAGCGACACATCAACTACGCCGCAGAACAACTCGGCCTCAAACTCAAAAAACCTATCAACCCATGAACTCAGTACAAGAATCCAAGAACGAGCTTGACGCCGCTATCCGTTACGCAGAGAACGCTATCTCCTCTGCCAAGCAAACCATCGAGTCGATGGAGTTCCGTCAAGAGATGGCACAGAAGAACTACCAAGAGCAGACAGGCCGTGAGCAAGCTCTCGAAGCCAAGGTTGAGCAACTCAAGTCCGACAGGTCTGGCATGCAAGACTGCATTAAGCTCCGAGAAAATCAGATTGCCGAGCTTGAATCCAAGGTGCAGGGTCAGTACGACGACATCGTCATGCTCGAACGTCAGCTCGAAGAAGCCAAGACCAACATGGCCCTCCTGACCGACCAGATTGAGAAGCCCACTATGCCCGTCATCCCCAAGGCAGTAGCCGTCGCCATCTTCCGTGAAGGTGTGCAGTCAGGCATCAATGATGCTGTTGCTGAACTCGAAGGGCAGAGCATCAACATCAGCGAGAACGACTACGTCGGTGACTTCTCCATCTCATTCGAGCGTGACATCGACCTCGACGACCACCTCGACCTCGACTGGATGCGCGACAAAGTTGGGCAGTACGAAGAGTCCTTCGTGGTAGGTGCCCTCAAGAACCTGTGTGCTGACAAGGAGTTCGAGTGCCGTATCCACGGAGTGGACGACAACACCATTGACCTCACCAAGAAGAATGACTGACGAATACATGCAGGAGCTTGAGCGTCGCATCGACAACATGATGCAGAGGTACGAGCTATACCGCAACCCCAACGACGCCATGATAATTGACTGCATGGTGCGAGACTACGAAGCAAAAAAAAGAATAATGATGCAAAATGAAAAACTTAAAGAGATACAGAGTCCGTTTTCACCTTGCTAAGGGTGACAACTTCATGCAATGGCAGGTGTTCGACAAGCAGAACAACACCAAGGAGTACCACGATCCTGAGACGCGCAGTATCATCATGCGAAACTGCATGCTAGGCAATCAACCCGCTACTGCGAAGAAAATTTTCAACGGAGACAATAAAACAGTTTGCGCTTGGGTTGCATGTGATGAGGTTGCTGTCGTAGATTCGGTGCCCTCTTTGTCTAGCATGGAGCACTATAAATACAACCCACGGAAGAATCCGCACTGGTTCACCGACAAAACAAATAACGCCGATGGCAGAAAATTCAGAATCATGGTAACCAACAAACGCAAGGTGTATGGATAAGTACACGAGGTTTCTTCGCAACCTAGCCAAAGGCGAAGGCGGTAGCGCCCGCTCAAGACGCAGACTAATGGAACGTGAACTAAAAAAACTAAGACAACATGACGGAACAGGAAGTGATGGACTGGATGGAACGTTATCTCGACGGGACGAAGGCGGAGACGTCGGCCCTCGGGATGATAAAAGCTGACATCATCGAGCACGGGTTTGACACCTGGCTTGAGATGCCACCCGAAACCATTATCGAGTGCTACCTGCAGGTTTCAGAAGAGATTTCGCAGGACCTCATAGATAGTTTCACCACCATGTTTTCACAGCAAAAAGACCTAGAAGACCTAGGCATTGAACAAACATTTACCCTCGATCCCGCAGAATGTGTGACCGCTATGCGTAACGGCATGACCGACATCATGCGGTCGCTGCTACACTACATCGACGTGCAGCGCATGGCTAACGGACTAATCAAAGAAGATGAATACTGATATACCACGAATCCTAGAAAACATCCGCATCTCTTATGAGTATGAGATGGGGGAATACCTTGAGCCAGCCAGCAGGCGCAGGCATAAGGTTGAGCTCAGGAATGCTCTCGTAAATGCTGCAAAACCCTACGGAACATGCGCTCAACTAGCCACGATGGTGGGCAAGGCAAACCACACCACTACGATACACTGCATGAAGGAGCACGAAGTGTACCACAACTTCTCTCCACAATACAGGCGAAACTATGCCAAGGCTCTAGAGGTCGTAGAAAAGTTCGCACGAAGGCATCAGCTACTGCCTAGACTAAATGGCCAAAGAGGCGGTGCCAGTAGCCTTGAGAGCGAAATCAGAACGATCAACATGAGCATAGCTGCGCTTCAATCACGACGAGATAGGATGATTGAAAGTTTGGAAAACTCAAGGCAAATTGCTAAATTTGACAACTCATCAACAATTTAATTTATGGCTAATTACAAATTCAAGACCACGAACATCCGTGGCAAGCAGTACGTTGAAGTCAACGAACGCATCAAGTTCTTCCGTCAGGAAACCAAGTATGACGGATGGGGTATCCACACTGACATCAACATGTTGGACGGCGACCAGTGTCTGTGCAAGTGCACAATCGTAGATGCCTCAGGTCAGGTCATGGCTCAGGGTCATGCACACGAAGTAAAGTCATCCTCTAACATCAACAAGACAAGCCATGTCGAAAACTGCGAAACATCTGCTGTCGGCCGCGCCTTGGCCATGCTCGGAATCGGAATTGATACTTCTATCGCCTCGGCAAACGAGGTCACCGAAGCCATCGCCAAGCAGCAAGAGATGGTCGACAATCCTCATGTACAGAAGCTGGCGAAAAAGCTCGACGCCCCCGTTGAAAACATCATGGACAAGGCGGTCGCCTACATCAAGGGTCAGACAGACAAGCGTAAAGCTTTCGACTCCATCACGAAGAAGTATGGAGACCAGCTGACTGAAAAGCAGGTAGCAGGGCTGCAGAAGTTCGTGCGATGAGGGGGAAGACTATCCCAGACACCATCAACGACCTTATTGACGAGCGTATCGAGGCTGAACGCGAGATCTTGTGGACATACTACAAGAGAGTCAAGTACATGTGCAATGAAGACGCTCGTGGCGCTGTTCGAAGCCACTTTACAGTGCATCCAAACGAAGCCTATGATGCTATAAAAGAGCACACAAAACACTGGAACAACCTAGATAATGAGAGATAGATTAACAGAAGCGGTAGGTAAACCACACCTGTCATACTCCTCACTTAAGTATGCACTCGGAGACATGCGTCTTTGGGAAATGTATATGAGAGGTCAGTTGAAAAAAGAGTCAGAAGCCCTTACCTTTGGCACCCTTTACGACATGTTGTTGTTTGAACCAGAAAAAGCTCATGACAAGTACGTTGTTTTGGACGATTTGGATATCGTCAACACTATTGGTGGCAAGTTCCCACGCAATACTAAGCGCTATCGAGAATGGAAGGCGGAGTTTGCGGAGGCGAACAAGGACAAGGAGGTAGTAGGCCAGGTGGACTGGAAGAAAGCTCACGACATGATTCAGCGCCTCAGGGACTGCGGCCTCTACGACAAAAGGTTTACAGGAGGCAAGTATCAAGTCGAGTTCAATGTGGACGTCGACGGAGTACCACTCAAGGGCTTTCTTGACTGTCTACAAGACGACTCCATCATCGACTCCAAGTCTGCCCGATCCATACCCAAGTTCAGGTACGACGTAAACAGCTGGAGCTACGACATCCAGGCTTATGTGTACACCAAGGTATTTGACATCAAGAACTTCTATTGGGTTGTTCAAGAGAAAGCATACCCGTACTACCCAGCAGATGTCAAGTGCTCTGACGAAACCCTGTTCAAGGGTGAGATGAAGTTTCACGAGGCGCTAGAGAACATCAAGGCATGGCTCGACGGCGACAAGAAGACAGAAGAACACTATGCTGAATTTATTGTATAAATCATTCAAAATCGTATGGTACCTGACGCTTGCGTTCTGCGTACACTACACAATCGTAAACCTTTTTCCTAATTAAATAATTTAAATCATGAGCGATCAAAGCTATGACTCCGTACTCGTAGGGTACACCGAAGAACCTCGTTACTACGAGGAAAACCTTTCATCTTGGTCTGTCAAACTCAAGGACAGCGAACTCAAAGAGATGCTTGAGAAGTACACCACCACAAAGAATGCCGAAGGGCAGGGTGGTAACGTATACCTGAAGCTGTTTATGTCTAAGAATGGCAAGCCGTGCTGCAGCGTGTTCGATCCGAACAGTGAGGCCGCCAAGGCAAAGCGTGCCGAGAAGAAGGCAAAGGCAGAAGCCGAATCAAGTGACCTCCCGTTCTAAGGGGGCACCGATATACTACATGAGCGCTCGTGTCGCCTTCAAAAAAAAGAAGGTTGTACACGAGCGTCTTATGTGGGTAGTATCCGTGTACGAGAACCCGAACGACATACGTAACTACGACTCAAAGACAATGAGCCGACTTGAATCAGAGTTATACGGCAACACAAAAGCGGCAAGACACGTAATGATTCGGGAGATCGTAGACAAGAAGTTTATATCTCATTCAAATCTCACATTAGATGACCACAGAAAGCAAAATAAAAAGTAAGTGCAAGGCATTGGAGAAACTACTGCTGTCCAAGAATGAGGCGTATGGAAACTCAGCTCTCGAACCGCTGAACGTTTTCTCTCCAGCCAATGCCGTATCAGGCATCAAGATGCGTATTGATGACAAGTTAAAGCGAATCAAGAACTCAGGTCTCGTCGACGCAACGGAGGATACGTTGCAGGATCTGGCAGGTTACCTTATCCTCCTCATGATTGCGAAAGACAATGAACGTAACGATATTCAAGAGCGTATTCGACAAGGAGAGCCCACACGTAATAACCCTACAGACAGCACTATCGAGGATTCAGGATGGGAAGTCGTCTACAACGATTGAGGAGGTACGCAAGGGTGACAAGGACAAGAAGAGGAGTCTGCCCGTGGTGTGCTTCAGCGGTGAGTTTTCGTCGCGGGCCGATGACGCGCTCTTCGAGCATTCGGGATTTATTGTTTTGGACTTTGACCACGTTGACGTTGACCAGACCAAGCGCTCTCTTGCTACGGATGATTTCATTCATTCATGCTGGACTTCGCCTAGTGGAAACGGAGTCAAGGCTTTGGTCAAGATTACAAACCCTGAGAGACACAGAGACCACTTTAGAGCGCTTGTCAAGTACTTTGAAAAGCAACACGGACTCGAAGTAGACGAGTCGGGTGTAAACGAATCTCGTGCATGCTACGAGTCTCATGACCCAGACATCATCATCAAAGATGATTTCAAAAAGTTTGGGGCGTTTACATCAGAGCAAGCCGAAGCGCAGACCCCAACAAACGAGGCCTACGATCATACAGATTACCAGCGACTAAACCTCGCGGCACGCATGATCCGACAGGCCGAAGATGGGTCGAAGCACCAAGCTCTACTACAAGCTGCCAGGCTGTGTGGGGGATACATCTCTGCAGGACGCATCGAAGAAGACGAGGCAGTACGGGTGCTGCTTCGAGAGATATGCAAGCGAGACATCGACTCCGAGTCGCACGCTAAGCTCACCATCAGAGATGGCATCGAGTACGGCAAAGCGCTGCCCATCAAGCAGTTGATTGATGACGAGAAGGCAGCGAAGCGTGNGATGCTTATCAATGACGGCGACATGTCCTTCATCTCGTCGGATGACGAAGATTTTAGATGGATTGACGACTACTCACAGGGTAAGATCGAGCTCGGGTTGGATACGGGCGACAGAGAGTTTGACGAATACTTTAGGTATAAGCGTGAGTTTGTCATTATCAACGGCCACAGTAACGTCGGCAAGACGACTACGGCTCTGTACTTGATTGCCAACTCTGCCATCAGGCACAGCTGGAAGTGGATCATCTACTCTAGTGAGAACCGCACAGCCTCTGTTAAGATGCAGCTGATGCAGTTTGCTATGGACAAGAAGGTGGCCGACATGAACTTTCACCAGCGCAAGCAGGCGTACAAGTGGGTGCAAGAACATTTCACTATCATCAACAACAACGCGGTGTACAGCTACAGCGACATCATCGTGTTCATGGAGAAGGTAATGAAGCAGCAACCAGTAGACGCAATCTTTGTCGACCCGTACAACAGTCTCAAGCTAGACATGAACGGTAGCCGCATCGGTGTACATGACTACCACTACGAGGCAGCGTCAGAGTTCCTGACCTTTAGTAAGAGCAACAACGTGGCCGTGTGGCTCAACATGCACGCGGTAACAGAGGCTCAGCGCCGCAAAGGTGAAGACGGACTGCCCGTCGCTCCTTACGCAGAAGACACCGAAGGTGGTGGAAAGTTTGTGAATAGAGCAGATTGCTTTGTTACCATTCACCGAAAGGTTCAATCGGCTGACCACAACATACGTAAGATGAGTGAGATACATGTCCGCAAGGTGCGTGAGGTAGAGACGGGTGGTAGGCCCACTCCACTGGATGAACCGCACCGTATTGTCATGAATTTGTCACACACAGGGTTTCAATCGTGGATCGGTCAACGGTCTATGTTTCAGCCAATTACATTCGAAGAGCCTAAGACGATGCCGCTTAATATGAGCTTCTTATCCACAGGCAGTTGATTTTTAAAAATAGCGTTGGTAACTTCGCTTCGTGAAAAGAAAGACACGTACTCCGAAACGGCGTTCAGCCCGAAAAAAACATTTGGGCCGTTACGCAAGTTCGATAGAGAAGTATTGTGCTGACCAGTTGAAAGAATACGGGTTAGCTTTTGATTACGAGGAACACACCTATGAACTGCTTGAAAAGTTCAGGTTCCCTAACAAGTACTTCAAGATGACATCTAAGAGGAAAGACATGACGGACCGATCTGGGTCCGTCGTGCTTCCTATTACATATACTCCTGATTTTGTGGGGAGGGATCACAGTTGGATCATAGAGACCAAGGGGTATCTACCGTCTCATCATGACTTTCCAATGAGGTGGAAGCTTTTTCTTCGGCATTTAGTTGGAATAGACTCCAAGTGCATTGTATTTTTAGCGAAGAACAGCGGTCAGGTAGACCAGGCTATTCAAGAAATCCTAAAATCAATCAAAGATGGAGATATTTGAGCTTAGTCGGCTTATCTTCGATTCATGTGACCGCATCCACCAAGCGACTACAGACATGTACGAAAACGTCCACAGCGACGGAACCCCTCGATACGAATCAGATGACATAGAGTCTATTATAAAAGACTTTAGAGAGTGGGTTAATCACGAGATAGACACTATAAGAAGCGCGACGTCTGAGTACAAGGAGGGCTGTGATGAATAACTCTAGGAGGCGGTACTCTAATGCCACGGGTAGAGTTGCAGAGGTTAGATTTGTGCGATCCGCGAGAAACAAAGGACTGCATGTGACAAAGTCCACGCACACCGAGGACATTCACGAGCACATAGATTATTGGCTCGCCATGTCTTCTAACGGAAAGAGATGGGGTGTTGATGTGAAGGGAAACAACTTGCCAGATGAGATCTGGTGTGAGTTTAAGAATGTTCGAGGGGACGATGGCTGGATGTACGGGGGTGCAACAATCATTGCGTTTGATATGCCTGAGGAGGGTGGGTTCGCGATCGTCGATCGAGAGGAACTCGCCTTTTTTTGTGAGAAACACGTAAGTGATGAAGTAGTCACAGATAAGCGCCAAGCCTACCTAAAAAAGTACACGAGAAAAGATAGGATGGATGTGATAACAATACTTAAATTACACGACCTCAAGTCTTTAATGTCCTATCGAGTGTGGGATTACGATCAAAGATATTGACTATCTTTATAGGTCCATGAAAACAAATCGACACAAGAGAATCAAGATGAAAATAGATAAGCTTCTTGAGCAAAACGCAAAGTATCAGGCAGCACACGTGTGTGTTACAAACAGCGCAGAGCAGCAAAAAAAGATAAACGATTACTGCAACGAGAACTTCATCGAACCTATTCGTGATCTTGATTGTAGAACCTATGACCTAATAAAAAAACAGAGTGATGTTTAAACTCAATGCCCTATGGTTTGTTCTTTTTACTGCCTGGTTCTTTCAGCTAAATGAGATGTTTGGCCAGGAGTGCACCATCATGCACACCAAGAAGCAGCCATACGTTATGGGACTCAAGAAGATGGTTGATGTGGATCTCGATGAGGTTGACACCGTCACGCTGCCTGTCGTTTTTCATATTGTACATACTGGGGCCGCACAAGAGAATAACGTATCTGATGAACAAATACTCTCTCAGATTGACGTGCTGAATGAGGAGTTTGAGGACAGCAAGATTCAGTTTTGTATGGCCGTGCGTGACCCTGACGGAAATCCGACCAATGGGATTACTCGTTACGATGCAAGCTGGAATGAGCAATATGTTTCACAGGGTGTTAGCAATGGTCAAATGGCTGGCGTAGGCTGGGATCAGGAGGCTATGAAGGAGTTTTCTGGATGTTGGAATCCTGATGAGTACATTAACTACTACGTTGTGTCTGAGATCAACGGCAACGACGGTGGCAACGGCATCCAGGGTTTTGCTTACCTGGGGCCTACTGGCGACTGCAGGGACGGAGTTGTAGTCTTGTACAACGCTACGGGCACTGTTGGGGTTCAAAAGCCAGGAAGGACCTTGGGGTTTACAGGGGTCCACGAGATGGGCCATCACCTGTCTTTGTGGCATACCTTCTCCAACACATCTTCATGTGGTTCAGAAACTAACTGCGAGACTCAGGGCGATCAGGTGTGCGACACTCCATCCACGCTTTCGAATGTCTATAGCTGCGACAATCCCGTATGCCCTGACGCCCTTACAGAGAACTTTATGGACTACAGCCCAGAGACATGTAAAGACGCCTTCACTGTCGGTCAGGCTGAGCGTATGCACGAGATGCTACAAGGCAGTCGGCAGGGGCTGGTGGACAACCTTTCCTGCGTTCCCGTAGTAGACTTTGATGTAACCGCTGGCTCGGCGTATTACCAGCAAGAATGGTGCACCCCGTATCAAGATATATGGGTTGACGTGGTAAATCAAGGCGCTCAAACTATTCCTCTTGTGGACGTACAAATTTTTTGTAACGGACTTCAAGAGACAACCACATTGTATGACTTGCCGACTGGATCAACTCAAGTGTTATTTGAATCAGTATATGTCGAAGGCGCAGAGGAGTTTACAGTCCAGACAATATCTAGTGTTGATCAGTTCTCAGACAACGACGCTTCGTGGTGGCCTATTTCTGTTATCGAGGGGGACCTTTTACAGATAAAGGTTTCAACAGACACCTGGGCGAATGAAACCAGCTGGTGGCTGTACGATAGCAACGACGAGATTGTGGCTCAGGATAGCGGATACCCGTTTGGGGCATCCGATTACTTTTATGAGGCTTGTATCTATGACGAGTGCTACACGTTCGTGGTTCAAGACACCAACGGTGATGGATTCTGCGCTATTGATTTTGATAATGACGGTAACTGCGACATAGGAGGCGAGGGCCTAGTGGCGACAGTAGGTCTTGATACTCTAGCGGCTACGGGATTCGGACTTGAGTTCTCTATGTGGGAGCAAACATTCTGCAACTCACTGCCTCAATGCAATATGGACTACGACGGTGACGGATACATTGGCTCTCAAGATGTTCTGGAGCTGCTTGTAGACCTTGGGTGCGAAGGCAACTGTTATACAGATCCCAACAACGACCAAATTGTAAACATCCAGGACTTGCTGCTTATGCTTGCGAGCACTGGACCATGCCCTGAAGAATGAAAAAACTTTTACTTTTCTTTTTGCCCATAATAGGTTACGGGCAATGCGATATAGAGATACTAGGATTTGACCCAGTCTCCACCGATCTGCTGCTTGTCGTAAACGGCGGGCAGTGCGGGACTGAGGCTGACAGCATCGGTGAGTTTATACTCGCACTTGGATTTAATCCACCCCCCGATGTCTCACCGTGGCCTTGTTTTGGCAACGAAGACTGGATGCTTCTGCTCTATCCGCTAGACTTTCCTGGTTTTGACATAGGCGAAGGGTCAGATAACATACTTCAGTCTGGAGATACCTTGCTCTTTAACATAGTTGAGGATACGCCAATGGCGGGCAGTGGCACTCTTGCCTGCTGGGAGCAAGCCCTGCAAGAGGGTATATTTTTTGACGACTGTATGGTGCTTACAATCATGCAGATCAATGACAGCGAATGCATTGACGGATCTTGCGAAGGCCTCGCTGGTTTTCCATACCCAGACGAAGACATATCCAACAACTGGCTCGAATTTTCTGTGGAGGCAGACGCATGCACGCTACCGCCTTGGCCAACTCCAGGCGGTACAGATCCCGTAGATAGCACTGATACCTCTAGCCCACCCCCTATTGTAGATGATTGCCATGACCCTTGCATATATGTATCGAATGCAATCACCCCAAACAACGACGGACTGAACGACTACTGGAAGCCAGTAACTAAGTCGGAGTGTTGGCTTAGGTGGGAGAGCACCGTGTACAACCGATGGGGTCAAGTGGTTTGGCGCACCGATGATCCTAAAGAGGGATGGGACGGGTCCACTGGATGGAGCTATGCACCAGATGGCGTTTACGTGTGGAGCATAAAAGGCACCACGTACAGATCAACAAAGGTAATTAGCATGAGCGGACACCTTACGCTTTTTCGTTAAAAGTCGTTGAGCATGATGTCGTCTATGGCCTCCTGAACCTCTTCAGCAGTAGCCTCCATCGTCATCATGATGTTCGCTTGAAACCTTTCCTGTTCTTCTCCCTCGTTGAAAACAACAATCGTCGGGACGACAACAATCTTGTGCTCCCTCTGAAGATCTGGAGCAGTAGCGATGTCCACACGGGCAGTCTCGCAGTCGTTCAGGTTCTCTATCCATGGTACACTGTTTTGTGAGTTAAACGATGCGTTGAACTCGACAACGCAGATTCCTGATCCGCAGATGTCTTTATCCTCTACAGGCGACACAGCGATCGCCGCCAGCAATAATGCAAAGGATACACATAGGGTTGATACGAGCTTCATTTGTCATTTTAGTTGATCAATTTTCTCCTCAATTCTCTTGATGTCCTGTTTGATTTCCGTTACGTCTTCCTGGGTTGTCATGATGGTCTGACGAACTAGCTGGTCCTTCATGTCAAACTCCATGCGAGTGATCTCTGGCTCAGCAGGAAGAGGCAGTTCCTTTGCTTCGGCAATGTCTGCCTGTAGGGCGAACCACATCGCTACAACCGTTCCTATCCCCGCCGCAACTATCCCAAGTGTCTTGAGATCTAACGTCACCTTGGTGTCCTCCCCGATTTGCTGTGCCATTACAGTAGTATGTAGTTTATTCCAACAGAGAAGTCGTGCCACTCCCTGTTCCAGTATCTGTTGTATTTTCCTTCCGTAAATATACCAAGACTTTTGGTAAGCTTGGTCCCGAAGACAAGTCCGAACCCTAAGTCAATCCACTGGCTGCTGTTCACGAAGTTGTGGTACGAGTATTCGTCGCCTGTGTCAAGGTGGTATGGCATGATGTTCCCCCAGGAGTGCAGCCAAAAGTCTCTTTCGTAGTGGTAGAAGTCAAAGCCCAAGATCACAGAGTAGAGCCACTGATTGTCCAGCTCTGATCTCTTTTCAGACACGTAATCATTGAGCACCTGGGGTATAACTACCTGCTCCCATACTGCCTGATCGTTGGCCACCATGTCCCCGTCTGGGGAAAAGAACTCACCAGTATTGACATCAACCGTGTAGCCTTGTTCTAGAGCCAGTGCAGTGTAGTGTATTTGGTTGTTTTCCAGCAGCCATATCTGCAGGGGGTCGTACCCGTATGGTTGAGAAATCCTTTGAGCTACGCCTGCGTTCAGGGATAGTTTGGGGCCTAGCTTTAACCTGAATCTTTCTGACGCCTCAAAGTATCTCACGTCCGCGAATCCATCCTGCAGGTACTCAGCCTTTGCAACCCAGCCGTCAGCTACGTATCTAGCAAAGTAGTCTTGATCAAGAAAGTTCTTTCCCTGCTGTCTTCGCCAGTCGGCCTCGGCTAGGAACTCGAATCCATCGTACTTACCTACGGTGGCTGCATCTCCGTATGTCTTCTCTGTACCGTCGTAAAAGACATTGGCTCTGTTCTCGTAACCAAACCTTGCAATCTTTCTCACCCCCAGTGTGAGGGAGTAGTCGAATGGTGTCTTTACCACCTCCGTGGTAAGAGGACCCGTGGTTACAGAAAATACGTCTTGGTCTGACACAGAGTTGCCCCCGTTTACAGCCGCATAGAAGGTTGCTCTTCTCAATACATCTCTGTAGAAATCACTCTGACCGAAAAGTGTAATGGGCAGACACAGGAGCGCAAAAGCTAGAATCCTTTTCATTGTTTTACTACTTTCTTTTTAAGCCTTCTGTTCTCATAGTCTATTACAAACAAGTATACCCCGTCAGGCAAAGACCCTAGGCTTATCACTTTGCTTGTTGTGGGGGAGAAAACCACCTGACCTATTGAGTTGTACACCGTGGCAACCGCACCTGAAGGGGAATGAACCCTTACTATGTCTCTGGTCGGATTGGGATTCACCTCGCAAATAGTGTTGTCTAGCACCGTGACGTCTGTAACTCCATCGCTGCAGTACTGGTAGAGATCAATACAATACCCGTCCCATCCCACTTCGCAGCAGTACGGATCAACTTCGATGACCCATGAGTAGCAGTAGTCGTTGGCCCAGTACGGTAACCCAGGTCCAGTGACGCACCCAGCGTCATACACGCAGTCATCCGTGGGGGTGTTTGCTTCCTCGTTGTAGTTGTAGGCGTCGATGTCCATACACCCCTCAACAACAGGCAGGCATGAGTCTATGTCTACGTTGGCCTCAGCGTCGTAGTTCAAGGCCTCAGGATCTGTGCATCCAAACACAGCAAGTGTGACACAGCTTCCGTCATCGTAGTCAGCCTCGTATCCTTGCGTGTAGTATTCCAGATATCCCGCCTGAGTGCATCCAGCGTTGTAATAGCAGCTGTCGTCCTCTGCATTAGCATTCTCCATATAGTTCTGTGCAGTCTCGTCTGTGCACCCGTACACAAAAGGAACGCAGCTGTTGCCGCAGTATGGAGTTACCGTGTAGGTGTTGGGGAACGGAGTAACATTCCATTGAGATATATCGACAAGAGTATCTCCTGTAGGTCCTACCAGCATGAAGCCGCATTGATCAACTTGGTTCTGAGACTGAGGAGTTGTGAAAAAGAATAGCTCTATCTCCTCTTCGGATGACAGGTACACGTCAAAGGATTGTTCCGATCCGTCGTTAGGCCCCATCTTGTACTGAGGAGAAACCCATCCATCTTGGTAGATTCCAAGCCAGCTACCAAACCACCCATCTCCTACGCCGTCAGTAATGGTCAGTGTGTAGAAGCAAGAGTCTACTGCATCATCTGTGTTTGCCAGCGAGTCGTAGTTAAAGTATGAGTCATCTGTGCACCCAAAAACGACGGGGGTTTGACACAGGGCTTCTAGAAATATAGTGGCATCGGGGTTGTATTCTATGTAGTCTGGATTGCCGCAGCCAACAACATCTTCAACCTCAAGACATAGAGGCGCGGTAAACTCCGTAAACACGCTGTATCCGAAGTCAGGCTCAGGCAGTTCCCACAAAGTGTCTCCACAAGCGATTACAAATACGTCTCCGTCTTGACCGCCCCACTGAGAAGCCCCAAGGCCGTCACCGTAGCTGTCAGATATCTCTACCTCGACTACATCTCCAGTCGTGACGCACGTAGGGAACGCAAAGGGAACTCCAATAATTGACTGAGATATGTCTCCAATAGATACATTCAAAATGTCTTCTCCAGACGTGACGTTGTGAACGTTAAATGCAGTCTCCTCGGGATAGTTGTCCAGAATCAAAACTGTGGTAATCTCTGTCTCCCAAGGCTGACACTCGGCCCCAAGGCCTGCGCATGAACCGTTGTCAAAGTTTGCCCAAGGACTCCAGTTGTCTGCGTTGGGGTTGGTGCAACCAGGAATAGAACCGCAGGGCAGGCAGCTTTCCCAACAGAAGGGAGGCAGCGCCATGTGACCCTGCACGTTGATGGTTCTGTTTACATATCCAAACTCATCAAATAAAAAACAAGGAGACTCAGAAACGCCTACTGGCAGTTCCTGAACCTCCCACTCGTCTGCAGAGAACTTCCAAAGGTGTTGACCCTCTGGCATCTCTACGGTCAAATCCCACACGCCATCCTGATTGTCATCAGACATAGGCCAGCAGTTTCCGCACCATGCGTTAACTGATGAGTTTACTTCTGGGACGTCTATCTCAGGCGGATGCGGTCCATTAAGATCCAGCCTGAACGTGACATCATAAAGGCAGTTGTTAGCGTCGAAGTACGCCTGTGAGTCATAGTTGTTTGCGTCTGCATCCATACAACCATATACTGGGGGTGGACACGGAAGGACGCTGAACGGCACCGTTATCTGAGCGGCCTCAAAGTCGTATACGTAGGTGCTGACACCGCAGGTATTTTCGATTGCAAACCACCCCTCTCCGAACTCACAGCATATACCATCACCGAACTCATCGCTTACAACTAAGTTGTACTCTCCAACAGGCAACTCAATGAACTGCTCGTTGTATGAGTTTGGATTGTACGGGCCACCGAGAGCAAACACACTGTCTCCACCCACCATATATATCTCCCATGAGCTCTCAGACCCGTATTGATCGGCCTGAAACTCAAGGTTGACCCACCCTGTTTGTGCCGCCGCAAAAAGGGGCAAGACGAAAATCAAGTATATCAGCCGCTGCATGACTCGCAATCCTCTGGGTTGTCGACGTTGCAGGTAATCTCACCGTCCTCAATTTTCTTCTCTTGCTTCTTAAGCTTGTCCTGATCCAAGAAACCGATGTCGTCAAATTCCTCCTCCATATTATTTTTTTGCTTTTTCAATGGTCCTACCTGCGAAGTATGCACCAAATGCTGTTAACATAAGCACCTGCAGCAAATCTACGTAAGAATCCTTCACGTTAAATGCCCAGTTGTCCATGCTATCAGCCACCATGGTGACCATAAACATGCTCATTAGTGCAATCAAAGTAACGGGTCTGATGAGCTTTGCGAGCTTGACGTCGCTACCCATGTCCGCCTTCCACCTCTCGGTGACGTTGTTCTGAAATTGTATCTCTGCCTCTACCGCAGCCACACCCTCTTCGGTGTCTACGTCTGGATCTTTCTCTATCAGGTTCTTTACTATACCCAGGCCCCCGCTGTCAGGCAGTAAATCGCCCACCACGTCCAAGACGTTGGGGGCTTTTGACTTCAGCCACTTCCCGAGGCCCGTGTCCTTGATTTTCTTTTTATCACTCATAGATTCCTAGTGCTTGTTTTACTGTTTCTGTAGGTATCAGGCCCTGAGGCTTTGGGTCTATGTACTGACCTCTAAGGTCATAGTACCTGGCATTGAAGTACATGATTGCTTTTCTCTCCTCCTCTCCGAGGTCGTGAAGCATATTCATGCGCTTGATGTAGTCTATCTCATCGTTGTCTCTCAACTGCTTCTTGAAGTCGCGTATAGCGGTGAGCATATCTTCAGTCTGCTTCAGATCTGATTTCAACTGATTGACACCCACAAAGTTAAGGCCTTCTACGGTAACGTCTTCGCCCTCTTGATACGCCTTGGCCTGCGCCACAAACTGCTCTACATCTTTTCTGTTCTCTGTAAACAGGTCGTAGTCAAAGAACCTAGATGCCTCCCCGTACAGGATCTTTACGATCGGTATGTCGTTTCTTCTAATCTTAGGCTTCTCTGTGTCCCTCAAAGCCTCCAAGAAGCCCTTGCTGTCTGTAGTCTCATTGACTGCGTTCTTGACAATCTGAGATCCAGTGTAACCCAAGTCCACTACATCTGCTGCAAACTTACCAGCACCGCCTGTAAGAGATATCAACAGGTAGTAGTATGGGTCTGGATTGAAGTTCATGTCTCCAGATATCTTCTCTCTACCTCCGCTCATCTCGTTCAGATATTGAGCCATGTCTACCACGAAGTCTGGGGACCTAAACGCGAGAGTATATTCTGGAGTCTCTGTGCCGAACGGATATTGTTCCTGATACACCTTGCCACCGAAGTATGTGCTATTGAATGCTACCTCTGCTGCAGGTTTAAGTGCGCTAGGCAGTGCCGTGCTCACAGCTGTGCCCAACAAGTTGTCTCCCTGGCCAAAAGATATGGGTGAGAAGGATGCATGTGCGGACAGAGCCAGGAATGCGGCAGCAGACTCTGGTGATCTTACACCCATCGTCATTTCGCCCAAAATCATACCTATGTTGTTGAACATGTTCATCCCGTATGGAAGCGGAATAATAAGCGGGTCTCTAGGTCCCAACATAAATATAGAGCCTCTCTGTTTTTTGTAGTCGGCTATTTTGGTGTAGTACAACTCGTCATCAAGGTCTACACCAGACATCAAGACGTTGATGATTGTTTTGGCGTACTCGAACATAATTATACCCGCACCCATCTTTACAGGGGCTGGAAGTCTACCTATCGCACCTCTCTTATCACCCTTCTCATCCACCTTACTCTTCAGGGCTCCAAAGCTTCTGTTGAATCTAGCCATACCCTGAACAGCTGCGTTGAAGAACAAGAAGTATGAATTTATTGAAGGGCTCATCGTGCCGCTCTTGTTGAAGTTCACAGTGATGTTCTTTGACAACTGCGCAGATCTTTCCTTCGTCATCCCAGCCTTTCTGGCCTCGATGTATGCGGCAAGTCTTATGCTGTTTTCAAAAGCATCGTTTATGCTCTCCACGTAGCCCAGCATGGCTCCACCCGTAGTCCCCCACGCCTTGGCCACGGCCTCACCCGCCTTAGACTTATCTACCGTCTTGTCTCCGAGTTCTTCAACAAGCTTGTTGAGAGTGTCTGAATACGACCATCCAGTCCTACCTCCAGATGCCTGCCACTCCTCCATGTAGCCCTGCATCTCTGCGGTCATGTCTCCACCGTGAGTAGACTTCAAGAGCATGCCCAGAGTAGTAAAGGTGGTCTTGGTGAGTGCCTTGTTGAAGTCCTTGACAGAAAGTCCGTAACCCTCAAGTATACCCCCCTCTCTCTCTATCTCTGCGGCTGCGTTGTAAAGAGCTGACTGAAAGTCTCTTGCGAAGTTTGAGATAAAGAATGCTGGGTTGTACACGGTGTAAGAGTTCCGTAGGAACCCTGTGTATTTTGCCATCGTTCTGGACGTGACGTCTAGCTTCTCTACCGTCATTCCGTTGAGAGCCTGAGCGTGCGACACGTCCTTAAACTTGATGAAGTGCTGCTTACCGTTGATTCTAATCGGCACCACGTCTTGTCTAGCCTTGGCCTGCTGATCATTCAGCCTCTTGCCCATAGACATTATCGGGTTCTTTGGACCATGCACAGACCACACGCTGCTGTTTGGATTGTTGTCTATCAGCCTGTAAAGCTTTAGCATGGCCTGATCCTTTCTTGCCCGCTGTGCTGTAGCCATGGCTTGCATGACTACGTTGCCTATGATATTGGCCCCAGTCTTAGACTCTCTACCTACTGCTTTTTTAACCGAGGGTCCGTATATAGCCATACCTGCACCGCCCGTGGGATAGTGAGTAGTAGCCTCGTCCATCTCGTCTACAGCAAGACCGTTCAGAGGGACGTAATTCTCAAACCTGTTTCTCCACTCCTCTACTATTGATCTAGTCTCCAGTCCGCCGTCTACCATAAAGTTTCTAGTGTACTCTATGATCTTGTACACGTCGTTGGCAAGAATGCGCATTTCTGCAGATTCGAGCTCATTTAGAATCTCTTCTGCACGCTCGTTGGTCATACCCGACCCAGACTCATTTTCACCTTCTGTTCTGTCAGATATAAATTTGTTGCGCTCTATAGCGTGTCTAGCATACAGGTAGTCAGAGAGTTGATCTGAGGTGATGTTGAAAGATTTTCTCTTTGTGTTGATAGCCTCCAGGAAGCCCTCTATATCCTCTAGGTCTTTTCTCACTATACCGTAGTAGGTGTCCATAGCCATCTCAAAGTCTTGAGACTGAGGAACTCTACTACCTTTGAACGACTCCACGTCTTGCTGAAGAAGCAACACGTCGGAAAACTTGTCTTGGAATCTCAGGGCTGCCACCTGAAGTGCGGCCCCGTATGGTGTCGCAGTAGAGGCAGTCCAGGAATCGCCGCCCTCGACGTAAACCCTGCCCCCCAGCCTCCTGGATTCTGCTGCCTTGTTGACGCCAATGACTATGTCAGGATCTGCTATCTTTGAGGTAGCCGTCGACTTTTTAAAACCTACAACGCCTCCAGTTTTTTGTCTAGCGACCGTCTGCTGAAGTCTGCCTGAGCTTATGGTCTCTTCAAGAATTGTTGCGTCTTTTACACCCATAAGGCCTGTGGTGTAGGTCATCCCGTCTACAAAGTTTTTTTGAGCAGGATTTAAGTTTTTACCTATAGCCTTTTTGAGGTTGTTGCTTTGGTCTGCATTCTTAGTGTCTACCAAGACGGCGGTTACGATGTCTTTTGTATTTGCGTTGCTTACCGCATCCTCATTGACTACAGACAAAAAGTCTTTTTGACTCGGGACTCCTTTTATTTTTCCACCACCCTGTTTTGCAAATGTCTTTTCAGCTAAAAGCCTTCTTGTTGAAAATCCCAACGAGTTTGTAACCTCGCTGTCTTGAAGCATATCAATCAACGCAAACAATCCCTCTTGAGTTTCTACCTCAAGCATTTGATCATAAACCACAAGATTCCCAGAAGTGTTTGTAAAAGAAACCTTTCCGTACCTGAGCCCCTCTGTTCTTTCTACAACCCTCTTGCCGCCAATAGCGGCCAGAATCCTCCTTCCTTGAAAGTCCTGAAAGGCTGCAAGCTTTTCTTTAGACAGGGTCTTGGGGTCAAGGTTTTCGCTGTGACTATACCTTGTTATTTCACCCTTACTCAGTCTCTGTTGAAGCGCAGTATTAAATGCCTTTATGAACTGTTGTGCCTCGGGACCTGTGGGGTTGTTGACGTCGGACAGGTACTTCTTCACGAAGTTCATTGCAAAGTTAAACACCCTAGGGTTTCCGAAGCTGTTTTCCTCTGAAAGAAGTGAGAGAAAAATAACATACTCCTTACCCTCCATGGAAGCCTGTTCAGAGTAATTGTACAGCTCCAATGCCGACGCATCATTTGTATTACTGTGAGCAACATCGAGCCCCAGATCAAAAGAGGCTACCGCGTTCATAGGGCCACCAGACAGTCTAGTGGATATTGTTTTTTTGGAGCCATCTGGAAGCGTATACTTCAGTGAAATCTTTCCGTATGCGGTTCTATCTATCTGGTGGATGCTAAACAGCATCTGATTCAGATCGGTAATTCCGTTTTTTGAAAGAAAATCTACAATACCTGACGAATACCCCTCGGCAAGATCTTTCGTCCTGCCAGACTTGTTCAAAGCCCTGCCCTCAAGAGGTATAGAATCTGTAGTACCTATGCCAGAAATCGGACCAGAGCCCATGTCCCCTCCCTGCTCCATAACATCTAAGTTCTGCAGGGCTGCATCAAGCTCCGCATTTGTAGCCAGACCGAAATGCCTGTGCCTGTCCACAAACACTTGAGAATCCGTGGGCATCATCTGCCACGGCTGCTTACCAAACTTCTCGGCACCCTCTCGCAACAAATCAATCTTCTCTCCTCGGGTCTGATACTTGCCACCCGCCATGTTGAAGATGTCCTGATTGTCTTCTATAGACAACCACCTACCTCTCTGTTCTATCTGCTCTCTGGTAATGTCTGATCTGTTCAGGGCTTGTATGTTGGCTATTGCGTGATCTGTGGCCGCGAGCCTCTCCTGTGCACTCAAATCACTGCTCAACGGTATGCCTGTTTCGTTTTGGCGCTGAAGCAGTTCAAGGGGCATAAATGATTCATAGTTTGCCAACCCCTTGACGACAGATGAATTAAACTCCTGACGAAGCAGGTCGTTCTTTGCCTGCAAAGCACGCAATCCCTGCTTCTCAAACTGAGCCCTACTGACTCTGTTTCTAACCGTTCTCGCGTTGTATCCCTCAATCTTTGGGGCCTTCATCTCTATGAGATTACCCTGTCTATCCGTTCTGAGTCTAGGCGGTCTAAGGTTGTACACCTTACCATCTTTCTCATATCTCATGTTCATCATGTTGCTTGGGACAGATCCGTTCCCAGTCATCTTGATGTACAGGTTTCTAAAGTGGTTGTAGTCTTTTACGGTAACCTCTTTTGTTCTCTCTCTCTGTCTGCCACGACCTCCAGGAGAGAGGTCATCAAACATTTGGAGGTACTTGATCGTAGCGTTTTGCAGGAATGTGTTGCCTCCGCCAAGTGTTCTAGACTCCATGGCTGCAATAGAGTCGTCAACCTCACCCTCTTCCTGAGGAGAGTACTGCTTCTGCTCTAGCTCTCTCTGTCGCTCTTGGTGCTCTGCTAAGTTTTCAAAGTCCTGCCTAGTAAACGCTCCGTAAAACTCAGATGTTTTTGAAATCTCTCTTGCAAACTGCTGAGCTATAATGATAGCGTCGAGAGAGGTTATTTTCTTTGTGCCAAACAAATCAGCCAAGCCCCATCTCTCAAGACCGCCTGTAATTTGAGATAAGTCAGCACTAAGCACCCTATTGTTAACAACGGTAGCCCCCTGAGCAACCGCCTGCACAAAGTGATTGATTAGTTCTTTTTCTACGTCCTCTATAGATTTTTCAGAATAATGATCTTGTACGGCTCTGTAAAGCTCACTTACAAAACTGCCAGGCCTCTTGTTTGCTAGCTCTGTAATCTCGGCAACCATTTTTTTCCTAGAGGCTTCGTCATTAACAGCGTCTCTAAACCTAAAGTGACCCATTTCGTGAACGAGATCAACCCTAAACTGCTCTGCTCCCCCCTCCTCCAAGAAGACATGAATCTCATCTTGCACGCCGTTTCGCCTCTGCTCTTCAGACGCCTCAAGGTATGCTGCATTCTCTACGCCAGTGGCGACTTGTAGGGACTGCTTAGTGTTATGAACGACAACCCTAGCGCCACCCTTCGCGTTTACAGCATATTGTGCGGCCTCCTCAAGGAGCTCTTGTTGCTCCTGAGGCAGTGCCTCAAGAGTTGCTTGATCTATGTTCAAGACCATGTTTCCCTCCTCGTCCGCCAATAAAACAAACCCGTTTTCTGGAGATTCGGTTTGTGTGTTTAATCCCGCCCTTGAGGATATTCGAGAAAGTTCGTCGCCTCTAAGAACGTTGTTTTCATCAAAATACAGCCTGCTCCAGTCTTGTCCAGCGTCTAAAAAGCCCTTTGCCATCCTCTTTCTGCTTCGGACCTCATTTAACTCCTTTCTGTATTTTTCTTTTTGCTCCTCTGTTATTCCCTGAAGCTGAGAGTCCATGCGACTACCGTATCCGCTTGCCAATCTGCCATCCTCGGTTCTGGCAGCCCCCATACCGTCTACAACAATCTGTCTTTGATCAAAGGACAGAGCCCAATCTAAGAACATCTCTCTGTTGTCTAAGGCGATCAGCTCTGCGATAAGATCGTATCTACCCTCCTGTCTAAGCTTTTCAAACTGATCCGCAAGTCTCTGGTTCTCTCTGGCCGCCTTCTCTGTGAGTCTGCCTATATTATCCCTAGTGCCTTGTATCTCTTGAGGCGACATTGTAATTCTGCCAGCCTCATGGTCTGCAAGTTTTTTCTGCTCTCTTCTAAGCTGCTCATGGTCTTGTTGATTCTCAACACCGTCCATGGCTCCAGATCTTATGTATTGTGAGAGAGCCAACATTTGGGCCTTGGCATTGAACCTCTCTTCAAAGAACGTAGACTGTATGCCAGCCGCTGCAAGTTGCACAGAAGTCACACCTCCACCTGAAAACAGTCCAGCATAGATGCCTATCCTCCCGTCGTGATGGGCTATGTCCATAGCCTCAGCCCAGTCTATGGGCTCCCCCAAGGCCTTGCGTTCGAAGATGTACTGCAGCAGTCCCGTGGCACCCTCCGCTATGTACTCGCCNCCCGCGTTAAGACCCATNGCGCCTGAGGTCCCCAAGAACAAATCTTTGGCAAATCCCAACGCCGTTCTTGTCTCATAATTGCGTGCTCCCAGGTACGTAAACCTACTGTAAACTCCCCTTCCGAAAGCATCTTGTATTGCCCTTCCCGTGGCCCCTCCAGATATAAGCTTTGCACCCGCACGCATCGTGAGGTAGTCTAGTCCCTCACCCGCAGATTCTGCAGCACCGAAGGCAATGGCATACATCCTTCTTTGACTCTCCGACAGATCGTCGAACCTGGGGTCTAAGTAGCTGTTGTAGTATGTCTTGGAGGTCACCAGTCCCTGCATAATACCCATTGTCACACCCGCCCCAACATAAGGGTTTGCTGTAACAGCACCCGCTGCGATACCAGCCAACTGAGCTGCACCCGATTGAGGCAGTGACTGGATAGCGGGTAGCACGTAATCGACAAACTCGATATCTTGTCTTGTTTGAGACTTTATGTCCATAAACGACTCAAGCTGAGACTGATCATTTACCAAAGCGGACTGACCGAATGTGTCTATAAATCTTGCAGCCGTGGCGTACTTGGTCTGCTGGTCGAGCAACTCCGCCATCTCCCCTCTTCTTTCGATCTCTCTGGCATAGTACTCTTGTTCTAACCTAGCCGCCTCGGCTTCACTCTTAGCCTTTGGCATGGCAGAGGTTGGGCCTAGCATTCCAGCAGATGTATAGTATTTAGGACCACTTGTTGCCAAGTCAAGCCCAACAGCATCAATGCTTCCCTGAAGGTCTACAATCCCAGCCTTCCAGCTGAGCTTAGCGTCTTCAAACCTAGAGTTTCTTTCACCCAGAGCCGTATCCCTGTCGTCTAGAAACAACTTAAAACCGTCATCACCGAAGTAAGAGGAGGCAAGCATGGCTGATGGATCGTTCAGGAGGTCCTTGTATATGGCAACCTCCATCTCTCCTTTGTAATCCTGATAAGAATCTCTTAGCTGTTCCTCCGTCTGGCCCGCTATAATGTCTTGAAGCCCCCTAGAAGACAGGTTCTTCCATTCGTCAAACTCAAGAACCACGTTAGAAAGCGCCTTCTCTCTATTTAGTGTCGTCCAGACCGACTTTCTAGCGTCATTAAATTCTTGATCGCTAAACTCAAGCTCTTCAGACAGAGCGCTTTTTACCTCTTCAAACTTTTTTTTGAGATCTCGCAACGCCATGAGCTGCCCCGTGCTCAAATCTTCCATGCCTCCAAGACTCTCTATTCTAGCCTTTAGGGCATTTGCTCTCTGAATCCTCTCTGGGCTGTACTGCCTCTCCCTGAGTAGACTCATGGCCTTGGGGTCCACCTCTGTAGCCATCCACCTCTGCCCCTCTTCTGTGAGAACGGATATGGTGTTCCCCTTATCATCCTTTCCCTTCTCAAAGTACTTAGAATAGTCCATCAGGTCGTCGGCCATAATCATGGCCTGATTTGTCATTCCAATCCCTGGGACCTTGTACTGAACATCTTTCTGCTCGTTGAGCTGAAGCTTAGATAGATCATATTCTCCAGTCTGTATGTCTTTAACTTTCAGTGCGCTAGAGAGCGACTTTGGAGTGGCCATGCGGGCCATCTTCTGGAGATACTGATTGCTTCTTACGTTGAACTCTGGGATAGAGGCGTCGTAGGCCTCGGCGGCCTGTATCACAGGAGTCTGTATCTCTGACTGAAAGCCAGAGAGTATGTCGTCTGGGTCATCCCCCTCTCTTTCCAGCGCGTATGCGTCAAAGGCTTTTTGAAAATCTATCTTACCCTCCTCGTCCCTGTACTGAAAGTTTGTAATTATCTCTGGAAGCTGCAGGTCTGGAATCTCAAGACCCATAGCGTCTTGAAAATCAGGGCGCAGTAACCCAAAGTTAAATGTCCCCTCTGGTGTATCCGAGTCTGTAGACCCTTCCGTAGGCAGTAAGGGAGATGCCGATGAAGTCTGTTGTGAGAGAGAATCCGATGCCTGCAGCTCGGGGTTTACTACCCCGCCTTCTTGCATTGACTGTTCCTTTAAAAAAAAAAGATTGCTCTTCGAGAGAGTCAAGAAATTCTCTGTTCCTAGACATACGGCTGATTTTTACAAATATACCAAAGTATTAGTTACCTGGCAATGCAGCGGCAATTTGAGCCTGCTCGTCATTGAAATCTTCCAGAATATCCATACCCTTGGCGGCAGCGTCGAGCTGATCCTCGATCTTGTAACCTTTGACGTAAGCCAGTTGAGCCAAGATGCTCAAGTACTCTGGGTTTCTTATCATCCTGCCGTCTACCATAATGGTGGGAGAGACTACAATCGGCACGGTCTTCTTGACCCTGCTGACCTTGGCCGCGTCTGTATCAAAGCCCATGGCCATTAGATTAGCTCTGCGTGCCGCAAGCTCTGGAGGCAGTTCCTCCTCACCCACCTCGAAGAACATCTCAGCCTGTACAAATATGTTCTTGTTGGCGTCTATCGCTACCGCCTTCGCCTTGTACTGATCGCTCACCTCGTTAAATCTAGGGTCGGACTGGTTCTGAGGCTGATAGCTTCTGGGCACCATGATGGATGACGAACCCACACCCTTCTTGGGGACGAGCATGTTTGTAATGCCGTTGCCAAATGAGGGGTCTGGAAGGATGCTGCCCAGCATGTTTGGGGCAGAGAACTTGTACTGATCCGCATCAAACCTCACCGTGGTAGGTGTAGGGGCGCCGCTAGGGGTTCCACTATCATCATCCTTTTCCGCAAGGTTGCCCTGAAGAAACTTCATGGTCTCGTCAATGTACTCCCTCATGTGTATGGGCACGTATGACCCGTCTCCTGGATCGTTCTTCGCGTCCTGCATCATAGCTGCCTGAGCCGAACCCCCATAGTTCTCCATGAACTGGGCGTTAGCTGTGGCCATAACAGACTGATTCTGAATAGCTTCCGTCGTAACCCACGATCTGAGCGTAGACATCTTCTGATCCATGCTCATCTCTGGGTTGTTCTTGAGTCTTTTCGCTGCTGCAGAAAAGTCGCTAGAGAACTTGCCAGGAAGTATGTTAGCATAGGGGGAGGCAGTAGGAGAGAAGTACTCTTGTGAGCCGCGAGACGGCGCCTGTGATGCCAGACCGTACATGTCTTGTCCAGACTGGTCCTTCATGCGGTTGCCGTTGATGTCTGTGTAGAATGCGTAGGTGTCTCCCGTTGCGGGGTCCACCTTTATAGACTCTACATCTATTCCTGACATCTCCCACATCTGACGCTTTGCGTTCAGTGTGTTAATATCGTCTTTCAGCTCCAGATCCTTATCTGTCCACTGCTTCGTGCCAGACACCCACCCTTCGAGGTTATTCATCCCCGTCTTGGTGTTGTCGTAGTGATTCTTGAGTGTAGCATGCAGTCCCTTCAGGGCATTTACGTCCTCTACAAACTCTCCGTAATTAGAGGGGTTGTAGTAGAAATCGTCTATGCGACCCTTCAGCCAGTCTCTCTTGGCGGCAAAGGTCTGCTTGTCTACCTCTGACATATCTGCCACGTCGAAGCCGAGAAGCTCTTTCTGCTGAGATTCATAAGACTTCTGACGAGCCTTCATGATCTGCATGTCCTGAGCGGCCCTAGCCTGCTGCTGCTGTTGTATAATGGAGATCTGCTGATCTACTATATCAGAGAAAGACTGCTGAGGCAGCTTCGGCTTGAGGTGGTCGTAGTACTTATTCTTTGCCATTACGCTTCGTAATCATCTTGGAACTGAGGCTCTTTAACAAATCTAACCGCATCGTACAACCTCATCAAGTCTTCGGCAAGCTTTTTATCAAGTTTCGCCTGACCCTTCCTAACTTTTTCCAACCTCACGGCGTCGATGTTTTCATGAGCCTGACGCATGTTTCCCGCATCAAACGGATCAATGACGTACTCTCCTCCAGTCTGACGTATGCCCGTGTCTACGAGTTTACCCCCCTCGCCCTGGGCCATGAGTATCATGTCGTTGGTGTCGTGATCGTACTCACCTGGGGTCTTTTGCACGCTACCTCCAGCTTCTTGCGAAGCGATTCCGAGGTTACCTAAAATCTGAGCCCCCAGCCCATCACCACCGTATGCAGAAACCTTGGAGGGGTCAAAGTTCTGAGCGAACTGAGTCAGTCCAGTTACCGCTCCCTGCATGCCTCTTTGCTTCTGCTGCTGCGCCATAAGTGACTCCCTCTGCGCGGATTCCAGCGCCTGTGCGTTGGCGTCCATGTCTGTCATCAGCGCCTGCTGCTGCTGCGCAAACTGGTTCTGTGCGTCCGCCTGAGCCATACCCAACCCCTGTTGAAAGGCCTGTTGTTGTTGAGACGCTGCCGCCTGCTGCTCGGCCTGTTGAGCCTGAGCCAGTTGACGCTGAACCGTTGCAGGGTCTGCACCAGACTCCATAGCCATCTTGGCCGCCGCGAGCTCCGAAGACTGATCTTGCTGCTGAGGCACCCCACCGAGTATGGCGGCGTTTCTTGTAGCCGCTGCGATGGTGTTAGCATCCGTGAGGCTGGGTGCGCTGAGATCCTTGAACTGCTGAGTCAGCGCCTCTTGCTCTGCACCGAGCTCTTCGATTTGACCTTCAGCAGCGCTTTGAGCGCCTCTGGCTGAGAGGATGTCTGCCAAACCCGCCCCCGTCCTCATGACGCTCTGACGTCTGAGTTGGTCTTGACTTAAGGGAGGTCTCATCCCCAATGCCGCCATATATGCTGCTCTCTGCTGCTCGTCCATAGCTACAAATTTAGTTATTTTGACCTAAACTGTGGTCCAGGTTCACTTTATGTTGATCGACGTTGATTGCATAGAGCTCAAAAGCTGGAGGACCATCGACTGTTGTCTCTATGTCAATCCGAAGATAATCGCCCTTCATAGACTCTCCAGATTTAAGTTGAGCTACAAAAATGTCTACAGTTTCTGGAATAGAGGCCTGATCGGCTGCTGATGAAAGCACTGGGCTATTATACGTGAAAGGTTCTAAAATTAAAGTTTTAGAGTTTTCAGAAAAACCAGAAACAATCGCCTTAAGTGCATCTGGAGATCGGTTAAGTACATCAATCGGATTACCGTCTGATTTTATTCCACGCAAACCGTTACTAGAGTTATAACAAAGCACCCCCGTGCTAATATCTCCAGATATTTTAGATAGAGGTATCTCTCCGCCCTCTATATTCGACCCCAAGGTCGCGCCGTCTGTAGACCCCACGTACACCATGTTGGCCCTATTTATTCTGTTGTCTTTAGGCATGGGTGCGTACTGATCGTTTTCTCTCTCAAACAAAGCCTCTACCTCCCCCTCTTGCTCTAGAGTCTCCACACTTATATTCCATGATTGATAAGACGTTTCAAGAGATATAGCCTCGTATGCTTTTGTGGCCGACGGGTTTTCGTTAGACACCACACTAAGGCTTGACTTGTATTTTGTGCCGTAGTATCTATTCCTATTCCCCGCGTCCTGGTCATGCATCCAAAATGCCCCGTCGGTGACGTCCTTGAATGCAATCATCCTGCCGTCGGTATTGGCGTAGCATGTGGGCTCGAAGCTGTACTCCGTAGTCCACTGTCCTGATTTTATAGAAAATGCTAGTGTCATTTTATCCTACAGATGATATGAGGCAGTTTAATGTAAGTCCGTTGGCTACATAAGAATCAATGATCTCAGATATACCCGCACTTGCGGCCTCGCTTTGGCTTTCAGTAAGCGTGCCAGCTGGATACCCTTCATACTCAAGCCAAGCATCATAATTGCCATCAGTAAACCAGTCTAAGAAGGAGCTTCCCGCTAGTGTTCCGTCATCCTCCGTGTAGTTGTAGAGCCCATAATACGGATTGCATGGATTGAACGGAATAACAAATCCTTCACCGTCATTCACTTCGTCCCTCAGGTCATTATATTGACTGCTGGTAGGCCATGTAATTGTGGCCTTAAGGGGTAGGGTTTTACTTGTGTTGTTGTTGGGCGTGTTTCCTACCTTAAATGGGTATCCGTCCGACGAAATAGAAATTTCACTCTGTCTTATGAAGCGAATCAACCCCATGTTGCCTACGAACCAGCTATTTCTAAGTGAAGACTCCCCTACTTTAGAAACTGCAATTATAGGTATCTGTATGTAGAAGCTGTTACCAAGAATCTCTGGCCAATCGTCACCGTTGTCGATTGTAATCGTACCACTAGTCTCATCATCACTTACACCCCAAGTAAACCTTGTGTCGAAACCAGTAACTGGATTCGAAACCGTGCCGTCTAAACTAACAGCAGCAGGGTCTCCGTACCTAAAACAAGAAGGGTAGTTTTTGTCAAGTATCTCCAATAACGACTCTTGATCAATGTTGTACTCATCTACGGACTCCTCACCAAGCTTTTCTTTTATCAAAGACAGCTGGTTTAAATCTTCAGAGCTTAGATTAAAACCTGAAGGAAGAGACATGCTGTCATACAGATTCTTGGTCAGATTAAACGTGATTGTATCGGCTTCAATCAGGTCCCTATTGTACACATAAATTCTTAAGGTAAGATTTGTATCTATGTTTACATTGACGCCGTCATCCTTAGTCCTCCAAGAGCTTTGCGCAGCCTGCAAGTTGTTGGCTGTCGGGTTGGTTACACTGCCCGAATTGTAATTAAGACTCCACTGCGCGTTACCCAAATTAGATGCTACGCTCCAGTCTACTCTAACCTCGCCAAATCTTTCATCCTCTATTTCGTCCCCTCCATCAGTAAATCCTCCGTCGATGGTTATTATCACATCATCTCCCAACCCACTGTTCGGTACAAAGGTCTCTTCCTCTACAATAGGAGATAGCGGAGTGTAAGAAAGGCTGCTGTCATTTTCCGATATGGTCAGAAGGTATTCCTTCTTTAATGGATCGTATCCACCAAGAATCCTGAGACTGCTTCCCGCCTCGCTTGCAGCATCCCGAAATGCGTTTCTAATAAACGTAGACATGTTTTTATCAGAAATCACGTTTACGCCATTGGCTGCACTTACCTTAAACACCTTACCCAGAGACTTGTGAGCAAAATAAGCAGTATTGTCTACGTCCACCACGCTCTCTGGATTGCCGTCACAGCCAGCATGACCTGCGTAGTATCTGGGGGTGCCCAAGAACTTGGACGAGGCTATCAAACTTGATGTCCCTGCGGTATCTGATATTAAGTTTCTGTCCACGGGGATGTGACCACACTTATTTTGCTGCACAAAGAATATAGAATCTTGGTGGTTCGTCATGTAATTGATTGGACCTGCTTTTATATCAATCTCCATGTCTGAAGGTATGGTCCTGTTAAATGACGAATACCCCAGTTTCCTGGCCTCTACTATATCCTTGTCAGAGTGCACTACACTAGACTCCCTTCTAGACTGAGTGGCATCGGACTTGATTACATTTGGCCTACCTATAGATATAGCTCTGGACGGAAACAGATCCGAAGCAGCCTCTGACTCTAAGAAATAGTTTTTAAAATTAGAGTCTGGCACAAACACCTCGTTGTCTTCTGAATTATCCTCCAGAAGGTCTACAAACTGCAATGATTGATCAAACTCCCTAAGGTTGACTGCATGTTTTCTAAAGAAAACGTCACCTTGAGTCAAAGTAATTTCGTCAAATTTGTGGTGATAGGCATTTTGTCCTTCTTCACCTGTGCCGCCATATACAATGGGGTATGTTTGACCTATCTCATAATACAGCCTATCGTCTAAGTCCGTTTGTTTTTTAGGAGAAAATATCTCAAATATGCAGTTATTGCCCCACAGGTCTGAACCATCTCTTACGTCCTGGTATCTAAATCCCTGAGCGTTTTGATTGTTCTTCAGCCCCACAAACAGCCCCTTCATAGACTCCTCAACTGGTATGTCTCCATCATCAGGCGAAACAAAAGGATTGTCATTTTCGTCAAACGAAAACAATCCAGTAACCTCAAACTCTATATTGGACGGAAAGTTTCTAAGAATACTGTCCCCAGACTGAGACAAGAAGTGAGATATAACTCTTAGCCTATCTCCTTGAGTAAATGAATATAGAACTGGAGTACCGTCTCTACCTCTGGCCCCGTAAGAGTCGGAGTACGATATGGGGTGGCCCTGAAAATAGTTTAGAGAAACGTATATGATGCTGTTGTCCGAACTTTCTGATGTGGTCTTTTTTACAAAAGCACCGCCTGCAGAGTATTGCACAAACTTATCTATGCTGGTATTCTTGCTGTATACGATTCTGTAATTCTTAGCCCAAGAGGGTGGGGTGTGAGTGATGTTCGAGACCTTCATGTTAACCGCACCCTGTGCGCCCTCTCCTCGCTCCTGAGTGCCATATCCCGCGACATATACAGACCCTATGGGATTTACAAATCCGTGTCTACCCCTTTCGTCGTAATACACTATACCGAAGTCGTGTGACGCAGACGATTTAAAGGACGTTCCACTACCTCTAGTCTCGTCTTCAAAACTTGTTCCGATCTCACCCATCTCTACATGAGACTGGTTGAGAGTATAGTCTACAGAGTTGTAACCGACACCAAACGGGTCTGAAATTACTTGACCACTCACCAGCTCACCGTCCACAAACCCGCCAGTGCCTCCGTCATTAGTTCCAAGAACTATAGGGAATGGGTACCAGGTCTGACGATTATTGTTGTTGTTGGTTGACATTTCGGTGCTTACGATGTAAGGGTCTTCACCGTCATGCACACCGATATTGGCCAACATGTCTCCGCCCGCCTCAAAGTCTGGATAGACCCTTGTACCCCTTCTCCAAGAAGAAAACCAAACGAGAGGTAGTGTAGTCGTGTTGTTTCTTACGCTGCTTATCTGAGTTCCGCTTGGATTTACATTGGCATCGCTGACATTGTTGCCGTTGAAATTATTCATCACTATGCGGCCCGTGTAAAAAGGACCACACAATACACTGGTGTGAGGATAAGATCCCTCGGGGTCTATGGGGAGGGGTTCTTGCAGTTCGCCATCGTTTAGAGCCGCTGCAACGCTTGCGTCTTTTAAGTAAAATAGAGACGTGTTTCCTATCTCACCATCTGAACTTCCCGCAGCATATACATTGTAGCCATCACAGGGCCTATGATCTATAGATCCGTCCAAAGAGCTGCCTGAAGATCCACCTCCGACATCGACACCTGGAACCCCCAGCTTTAAATTCTGATCTACAAAACACTGACCAGCCACACTTCCGTACTTGTCGTTACCCAGCACATCGTATGCAGTACCCTGACCAGCCCCGCTACCGCCTGGCCCCCCTTCGCCATCGGCTAGAGAGTAACTGAAACTGCCAGAAGATGCTACAGCATCTATGTCCACGGTCTCCCCCAATATGTTCTCCCCCTCAGATACTTTAAAATATCCAAAGCAGTCTTTCATAACAGTGACGGTGGCCGCGTTCGGGTCTTCTGAAAGTATTGGAGGGTTGACAATAAAATAGCCATACACAGTATTTGGGGGGATGGTTTCGGTTATGCCACCCGCCCCAGTATATGTGTCACCGCTAAGCCAGCCTATCCCAGTCTCTGGGTTAATGGTGCTGCCGATAAAACTAGGTCCGCCTTCTACGAAAGTCAATCCGTCTGGTTCAAATACGTAGGATGTAGGAAACTCCGCAACAAAGTTTTTGATAGGAGAGCTTGTGTTCGCGTGAAACACCCTGTTGGACGGACTTAGTTCGTTTTGTATTATACTGAAAAGGTTGAACGAAAAGTCATTCTCCATCGTAGACGGCTTGACTGTCCACCAAGGGGATCTAGGGTCTAGGTCTCTTATGCAAGTCAACACCGAGTCCGAGTCTGGTACATTTATGCTGGCTATGCAGAGTCTAAACGCGCCCCGATCACTGTTTCTGTAATATTGCTGACCAGTCAATACTGGTTCTAAATAGAACTTAGCTGTGGCCTTGTTTACTATAAATGCGCAAGACGGGGGTGAGTTCTTGAGCGCAGCCGCCAAAACCCCACTAGTAAATGAAGTGCTGGTAGATGTCTTTGCACCGCATATAAGGTTGCTTAACGGGCTGCCCTGCGTTATTACAGAATAGTCCTGCAGACCTAGATCTATTTCCAACTCGTAGGATCTATTTACCTCGTTGACGGTAATCAAACCCTCATCATCAAATTGTGAGTTTAATTCAGTCTCACTCTTTCCAGCGAGAAGAAACTCAAAGGCCTTGCCTATGACCTCTCTAGCACCGCTCGCAACTGCTGTATTGATTGTAAAGTCTACGGAAAATGGTATGTTCCCTCCTTGTATTATTAAGGGGTTGGCTGCACTTGTGCCGTATACGAGTTGTCTGCTACCTCCACTAGACCCTGTAACCACACCATCGTTACCTTCATTTGTTGCGACTACCGTCTCCCACCTTCCCAGATTATTCTCAGGGTCTCCCACCCCTTCGTTATAACCGAAGTAGTTTTCATATTGTCGACTAAGAAATTCTGCCCCCGCTTCCCTTTCGAGGAGGTGTCCTGGCTCGCCAAACGCTCCGTTTTCTTGAGCTTGCGCTGGGCTACCACCCGTGTTTACGCCCTGCGTTCTATATCCTGGAAGGTTTAAAGAATGATTGCCTAGATGTTTAGACTGGTGGTAGCTAAGGGTGGTTGGATTTTCTGATGCAGGTTCGGTCGCCCCTACAGGTCCAGCATTGTATATATGAAAGTTTCTGTCGGGAGCCATAGAAAATGAAACCCTTATTCTAGTGTTAGCTCCTACGGAGTCAGGAAATTGACCCTTGGTGTAGGTAAAGCCACTCATCTTATTTCTGCCCCGATTCGAATTATCTCCAACCCCTTGGTTCTGGGCCATCTCGACAGACTCCTTTATGGTTATCTCGAAGTCTAGTATCTCGTTTGGTCTATCCAGGTAAACTGGCTCTAAGTTCACGCCAGAGCAGTCTACGTTGTCATAGCCCTCTACATAGTTTCCGTAAGCTATTCTGTTGGACGTAACTACTTGAGACTGAGCCCTTTGTGGTACATTGTCAAATGTCTTGTCTACCGTCTGTGGTGATACGCCTCCAAACACTGTGTTGTTTAGAAACTCATAATCTATTACGGTGTCTGGATTTTCGTTTTTAACTTCGTTGATCTCAACAAAATTAGATCCGTTTCCATATCTGGCCAGTATTTTTATAAACTCGACCTCTTTATTTTGAGGCGGTATACTTATGATACACTTGTTGTCAGATAGGCTGTTGTCGCTCTTAGATGCCCCCTTTTCTAATACAGATGGAGGGAACGCTATGTCTGAGTAAGGAGATATTGCACTTTCTGCCCCGTCCTTGTATACATTCTGATACGCGAACTGAAAGCCTGGGACGCTCAAGAAGTTATTTATCTTGACGCTAGAGTCGGCCACAAACTCAAATTCAGGCGCAAACATAGGTACTCTAGGGCATGCAGATATAAAGTCCCTCCTTATCTGCCTATTTTTTAGCTGACCTTGTACATCCGTAGCGAGTTCTAACTGAAACCCCTCTAGGTACGCTCTGTATACATTTATCTTCCTCGGCTCGTTTTTGTTGTCTGTAAAGTACAGTATGGCGTCTTTTTCTGGATATTCACTTCCAGAGAACTCATCGTACTTATCAAACTGCCTAGTTCCCGTGTAGACTATGTCGCCTTTGACAAACCCGTCGCTGGAGAAGTTAAGCTCAGGCGCCTCTATAATTTTTTTTATAGAAGGAGAAGAGGGGGCTACGAATGGAGTTGTTTCAGAATCGTCTGCGGTGTTGGGATCGGGCAGAACTGCTCGTGAATCATAGGCCCATATACTGTGCTTACTTACATCTGAACTCCAGACAAAGAAGTACACAATGCCTGTGTTTTCGTCTGTTACACTACCTATGGCCTTGTAGTCAGTGTTTTCGGCAAAGCTTTCAAAAGAAGATATCTTTTGTGTCCCCTTGATGGGCTTGATGACTCCGCCACTGTTGTCGTCCCCCGTCTCGGTATCTATGTAGATATTGAGCGCGTCGATAAGGCTGGTCTTACGCACCAACTTGAAGTCCGAAGACTTGTCCAGAAACTTGGGTGTAATCTTGTCGATCATTAGTACTTAGGTGCCTGCATAAAGTTCTTACGAATGGTCTTGAGTGCCTCGTCCTTGGTGAAGTGGCTCAAGCGTGCGTTGGCCTTTCTTCTCTCGTTGTAGTATTCAGAACGGGCCCTGGCCTTTTCGTTGGCAGGTACACTAGACTTTCTTTCTATGATCTTGTAGTAGATGTAGCTTCGGAGCGCCTCCTCTGCGTACACGTGAACCTCAGGGTCTGTAGATCGTGCCTCGTCTGCTATGTACTCCATAACCACCTCAGTGGCTGTGGTATGAAGCTCCACCTCGATCCTGTTGTCGTCCAGATTGATTCTAAAGTGACCCGCAGACTGTGCGCCACCGAACCCGTACAGCCTACCCGTACCGCCTGCAAATGTGTAGTTGTCGAATACGAAACTGTCGTCGGGTCTATTTGGGGTAGATCCCGTAGCTGTTTTAGATGCAGTTCTGTCGTTTACAATATTCTGCTCTATATCTAGAGGCCCTGCGGTGCTGGTGCTCTTGCTTGATGTGTTTTCTGCACTAGAGTAGTTGATGTTGTCGTTCATCACCAGTGGCCTGATGATGCCGTCTTCATCCACTATTCCGAGCTTAGAAAAATCTACAAAATCGTCTGGAAGTGGTACGGTGTCGTTCGTATCGTCTATGGTGATCTTGAGAGATTTAATCTTCTTGCCTAGATCGAAACCAATCTCTCGTATACCGCGCAGGGCAAAGTTTCTGATGGCTACATCAGACGCATTGCTCGCATAGTCGTCGCCGTCTAGAGTCAAGATGAAGTCTCTGACTATCTGACTCAGTTTTACCTTGTTCATACTCATTATTCAGCTGCTTCTTCTCGTGCACCAAACTGCAACAGATTGACGTCTCTCAACCTGACTCCCAACATCTTACACATCTCGGCAAGCAACTCTGGCTCGTAGTCGTCAGGAATCATAAAGTCCCTTGTTGTTGACGGGTTTATGATACCCTCACTGTCAAAGCTTATCTGAGGCTTAAAGTCAGAGACGTCAGTGGTTCCGTATTGATAGGATGTAGGCAGTGCATAATACGTTATGTACGCCTCTGTTATCGTGTCTGGAAATATCTCTATGTCTTTCGTGATCATCGCCACGGGGAACGAATCCGTAGGTGTAGACAAGTTGCTACCCAGCACCGCATTCATGCGCTCTACATCGTACAACATTTCACACATGGCCCTATCTTCAGACGTTCCTGGCTCCCCTTCGGTGCGTATAGATATCACCTTGTTGAGAAGCTTGGGCTTTGCAAACAAGTTTCCGTCGAGTTGCTCAAGGGGCTCATCCCTCATGTACATGGATACGTACTCGGAAGTTACCTTTCTTTGAGATCTATCCCTACCGTGATCTAGATTCTGACGAGACTGTTGCTTAGAGGCATACAAGTCACGAAACATCTCGTTGTAGACATTTCTTTGGGCGATGGGGGCGAAGTTATTAAACACATTCTGTGTGATGAAACCCTTCTGCTCCTTGTTGCTTAAACTCTTAAGAGCCTGATATACATTGAGTATACTTGCCATGGAAACAAATATACAAAAAGAAAAGCCACCCATTCGGGTGGCTCATCTTAGCGTATGCCTCGTTATTAGTTGAGACGGTCGAGACGTTCCTCGATGTCCCCCAATACTGGGGCTCCCTTCTCCGTAAGGCAGAAACGAACCATCACGTCTATAGGATCTTGCCCAACTGGAACCGATACGATTAGAGTATTAGAATCGAACCAGTAACAGCCGTTGTCCTTTACGTTGATGATCTGATAGTCTCTGGCCTGTTGGATAGAAGCGCGAGTCGTGACCTGTGGTGAGTCAAACGCTTCGATAAACTCCTGAGTCTTCTTCTTGGCGATATTCAACAGATTGTATCTGATCTCCGCAGTAGGCTGGTTGATATTCACCTTGAAGTACAAGGCGATAGGCAGCAGCTCTTGGATGTCCTTGTCGCGCACCATAGATACCGCCTCCGTGAGTTTGAACTCTCTCATCAATTCCGTCTCTGCGTCACGACGCTTATCTACCTCCTTGAAGAGCTTACCCCCGTTGGAGATGTTGAATGGGTGCAGGTCCAAGAACTTCTTAAGATTCGGCTTCTCTCTCGGCACGAAGAGCTTACCCTCACGGAATGCTACAGACTCCTTGATGGCGTTGTCGCTCTGCTCATCCACCCAGATACTGGGCTCGTTGGGGCAATAGCGAATCTCACGCACGGTGTCTTGCTCCTCATCGTACACGGTGACGCCCTTCTGGGGGAGCATGTATACCACGCCTGCCCGCTTTGGGATCTCATACTCGACAGTCTTTGTGAGCTGCTCTACGCGCTTGATCTTGCGCTTCTTAGGCGCAGGTGCGAGTTTCTGAGCCACACTGATGGGCTCTTCTGCCTTGGGCTGGGACTTGGGTCTCCCAGGTGACCTTTTAGCTTGTTGTGCCATTTAAATAAAATTAAGTAGTTGGTGTGTATTTGTTTGTCAAGTCTATTGACAGCTGTGCTGCGGCAGGAGACCCGATATCTCTGTCTATAACCCCAAACCTCGCAAGGTTGCCTTGGAACTTCTCGCCCTGACCGTTGCCGAGGTGCTCTATCTTGACGTCCAAATCCGTCCTGTACGTGCCAGACGTATTGGCTGGGGCAGAAGCCACTGCAGTGCCCGTGGTGTCGTATATGTAGATGTTTGACGAGCTGTCTCTACGTATCACAAATACGTAAGCCGTTCTCATCTCTGCAGCAGGCAGCGAAGAATCTATTATGGGGCTTGCAGTGGGCGCCTTGAAGAAACCTCCCTTCTCTCCAGCAAATTGGAAATAGAAGTTGTTGTTGTCAAATGGGTCAGAAAACATAAATGTAACCCCTTGAGTGCCAGAACCTGATGTAGTGCCCTGTACCAAGAACCCAAGCTTTGGATTGTCCTGTATATCAGACGTGCTTCTACCTATCACCGCGAACATTGTAAACGGACCCGATTGAGTGTACGTATTGTCTAGTTCGAAATTAGTCACAATCCCCATATCCGCAGCCTGCGTAGACAAACCGTTGTTAGACCTACCCGTAGACGTGTCTAGAGGTATGGTGCCCGTAACCTTTCCAGAGGAGATGTTGTATGTAATGCCTCCAGAACCATTGTTTGTCCAACCGTTTACGTTACCGCCCCCATCCGCGCTGAGACCATTCTCGTTGAGGTCTATAACAGGCTTGTTGCCCTCACCGAAGTCTATGTCGGCGATGATTGTGTCAGTGCCGAGGGTCTTGCCCGCCGTACCCCCTATAAACGTCTTCTTACTGATCTCCTGAGTGGTTCTCACGGTAGGGAGCTGCTTGACCTCAGAGACCACGTCGGTGAAAGAATTTACCTTTGCCGCACCTATGGTGGCCTTTCCGTCTACTGCATCAAACCTCATGATATTCGTTGTGGTCTTCTCAGACGACACAAACTTCATGATGGACTCTATGACGCTGGCCTCTTTGCCTTCCTCGCACGCCACAGATACAGAAGTCTTCTTGAAAGACTCACCGTCGAGAAGGTTGTTCTCTTCGTATATGGTGGCGTTGTTGAATACAATGTGAACCCTTCCCAAAGAGGCAGTCATAAATGCCAAGCTATCTGCAGCCACAGCCAAGATGTCTAGCCCCTCTCCGTTATCGGATACAGAACTACTCGACGCACTGACGTCCTTACGCTTAAACAGGAAGAATTTTTTCATTGTACTAAAGTACCGCAAATATAGGGAAAAAGAAAAAGGCCCCGAAGGGCCTTTCTCAAAACAGATTACTTAACCTTAAGCAGCAACGTGCTCTCCAGTACCAGTAGCATCACCGCTAACAATACCAGAAATCGCAAAAGCCGTAGCAGCGGTAGCAGAAATCATAGTAATTGTAAAAGAGGCACCAACATCAGCAGCAGCTGTGAAGTGAAACTCATCAGCAGAAGCATTAACCGTCACTGTACCGTCACCGTCAGGTTCAGCAGTAATGATCTTATCAGCAGAGGCTGCAGTTTGCAACTTGAAGATTTGACCCGCAGTGGCCAACATAGTAAACTTAGCAGTAAAACCAACGTTGTCAGCAGAAACCGCTGGCAATGCCAATGTTTGAGCACCAGAAGTCAACGCAGGTACGATAAAGTGAGTACCTGAGTCTTCCATAGTCAAGGCGCCTCTAATGGCGCCAGCTCCAGCCTTATCAGTCAACAAAGAGATTTTCTCTTTGTACTGGTTCAGGGCTCCAGCCTTTGTAGAGCTCGCCTCAAGTTTGTTGACGAGCATTTCATCAATATGTCCCATAATAATTTTTGTTTTTCGTGTTTTTAAAAAAAGAAAGCAAAGGGGGCCGAAGCCCCATTCGCATTAGTCAAAGATTCTGAAAGAAACTGTCCACTCGATTTTCCCTGCCGCTGAAACGGTCTGACTGGGAGCAATCATAGTGCAAAAAATAGTTCTTTCGTCTGTTGTCACCGAAGCGTCAGGAGAGGCTTCTCCAATGGCTTCAAATCCCGCAGCTGGCAAAACCGTAAGGCTATAAGCAGTTCCAGCGGGTACAGATGTAGATCCATCAAGGATTCCGTCAGCTTCCGTGGCCACAACCTCAGCACCGCTTGTGGTGGTGCCAACTTCGAGGCCAATGTCGTCTGAAGAACCGATGGTCATTGTTTCAAGCACTCTAAAGAAAACACCGTCGATAACGCTGTTTGCTGGCTGAGTGATTTCTGCAATGGTCTCTGCACCAGAAACCAGAGCATCAGATACAATAACTCTTCTTGATGAAACGATTGACCCTGGGGTCGCGTGTCTAAATGTAGGCATAATAATCTAGGTTTTAATAGTTAAACAATAACACTATTACCCCTTGATTATCACGTGCTGGTTTGCAGCGCGAACGCAGAGAGCAATTTCTGATCTGTAGTGGAAGACAGCCTGGTCTGTACCGAGGTCACCGTTGTTGTTGTGTCCGAGAACACCACCACCAGTTACCCAGTGCTCCATCTCACGAGAGTAGCCGTTTGCCTCCTTGTAGTGCATAGAGAGCGCAGGAACAGAAGCACCGCTGCGGGCGTCGTTCACAGTTCTCAAAGGCACCATAGCGCCCTGGATGAAGTTAGAAGAACCTGCACCCAACATGGTTGGATCGTTCAACAATCTCCAGTCGTGCTTGTGGAAGGTGTAGCCACCGCGTGTGAAGCTCTTAAATCCGAGCTGTACGGCCATGTCTGCGTTGTTCTGGAATGAACCGAACTGACCTGGGAGACCTGCGGTCACACCAGTAGCGATACCTGCAGCCAACATGTCGTCGATAGCGAGGTCTTGCTTTCTGTTCACGTACATAGCGTACTCAGAAGGAGCACCCTGCTTGTCCAACTCCAAGATGATATCATCAAACTCAGAGAAAGAATCGAGAGGGTTAGAAGATGCAGAAGACACTTGGATACCTCTGTTCTCAACAGCTGAGAAGTAACCTTCAGAGCCAGCCATTGCATTGTCCAAGGCAGTAGCGCCTGTCTGATCTCTCTTCTCTCCGAAGAGCATCATCAACTCACGCTTGTCCTCGAAACGAGCACGAGCTTCTTTCTCACCGTACATGAACCAGCGGTAGTCACCACCACCCAAGTTTACGTAACCGATGTTGGTTGCCTGAGATCCATTGACCTCGTAGCGATCCTTCACGATCATGTATGGGTTAGTGTAGCGGATGATACCTGGATCGGTGAATCCTGTAGGCTGGTTTGTGCCCTGAGCGTAGATGTTACCGATAATCAACAACTTACCAGTAGCAGATCCTGCAGCGTGTGTAGTACCTGCGGCGACGTCGTTGTTGTTATCCATCTTCACCAACTTTGCATCCTGTGCAGAACCGTTAGTGAATCCGCCAGCACGGACGATGAAGCGAGTACCTGTGTCGGCATCCATAATTACGTCGTTCTTCTGGACAGAAGCACAAAACTTAGCACCCTCTGTAGCGCTTGCGAGAACTGTAAGCTCTGCAGAAGTCTCAGAAGTGTCGGTGTTTGTGGTGTAGCCAAATGCTCTGTGACGACGACCCTCTTCCCACCAGTCGATCTGGTCTGAAGAACCGCCGCTGTTCACGGCGCCTGTGAGCTTCAAGAAGCCCGTCAATCCCTGATCACCGTAAGTCTTNACGAGGTCGGGCATGACGTCCTCACGAGTTGCCTTGATGAGGTCGTCAATAGTTGTGTACGAATCGGGAGTGATTTTAAATCCACGATTCAGCAGGGTGTTATTTACGGTTTTGGTGTCATTACCTGAAACCGCACCCGCCAATGTATTGTCGAGATTCGGAATGTCCGTACCTCTACTAGTTCCAATACTAGCCATAATTTCTTAGTTTTTAGATTTTGAATGTTAATCCTGAGGAAGTACCCCTCATGATGTTTCTCACCTGATCGGCGAGAGGATTGGATTCATTCATCGTACCGCCTTGGTTCGGGGAGGCAGTAGAAACATTGGCGGCCTTGTCTACGATACCGCGTTGTCCGTCACCGATACCCTGTCTGTAAGCTGCGCTTACGATCTGGTCGATGTTCTGAGACACTGCGATATGCGACGACAATGCGTCAAAGTCCCACTCTCCGTCCTCACGGATAAAGGGGTCGAAAAATTCCTCCAGACGTGCGTTGCTGTCCTTGATGCGAGACAGGTGATCGTCAGTAAATCCGAAGGTGAAGGTCTTGTCATTACCGAGGTCAAATTCTAACCCAGTAATGTTGTCCACCTGCTCGGACATTGTAGAGATCCACTGCTCGTCAATGACAGTTTCTTCAGCGTCCTGACGCTCGGTGGCAGGGGCCATGTATCTGTTGCGGAGTTCCGCGATACCGTTCCTTGCCTTCTCTGCGTCTACTTTAAGTTGCAGTTGCGAGAGCTGTACCTGTTCGGCGTCATGCTTCTCAGGGTCCAACTTGTAGCTGTTTCTGACGAGAAGGTTGATTTCGTCGCTTGAGAGATTTGGGTAATCTGATGCCAAGCTCACACGCACGGCGGTGAGGTCGTCCATTTCGGACGGATTCAAGGACTGATACCGAAACCAATCTTCTGGACCACGGCCTGTCGTTTCGACAAACTCTGCAATCTTTGCGACTCGTTCGTCAAGAGCAGCTTGCTCCTGCTGAGCACTCTGGAGGTCGTCGAAAGATGTAACATCTCTACCCAGCCTTTCGCTGGCGTATGAGAGAAATATCTGTTCGACTTCCTCGTCCGAGTACTCGGGTTGTGTATTTTGTTGCTCGGCCTGTTGTGGCTGAGCTTCAGGTTCTGCTACAGGCGCCGACTCTGGATCTACATAAGGTGTAGACTCCTGGGTAGGTTCCTGAACAGGTTGAGACTCCTGTTGGGGAGCCTCTTCCTGTGGTTGTGCATTCTGTTCTGAGGCGACCATCTCTTCAGGAGAGCTGAAGACTTCCATGCCGCCAATGGAGTTAATTTGTTCTTCCATTGTATTAAATTATAGGATTGTGTTTTTATTCAGGGTGGTTGTTTCCTGGACCGAGGTACAGGATAACCCCACTGGTGGAAAGGTCAGCTTGCAGACTCACATAAGTCCATCTTCCATAAATGGTGATGCCCTTAGGAAATTTATTGTCAGCGGCGACGGCTTGACCTCCAGAACCCTGCTCCCCATCTGTAAAAATGTGGGCGGCAGCGCTGACCGTAGACACCCTATCAAGCTCGATAAAAGATGCGTCTGCAACTCCAGAAGAGTTAAACCCGACAGCCTTGACCTTTGCGATAAACGCGCCAGTAGATGCCAAGTACATAGACTGCCCGACCCTTGACTGAGGCACGTCGTCACCGTTCATATCAATAAACGTTCCGTTAGTTACGCCAGTGCTCACTGTGTCTTGAGCCGTGCTGTGTGCTGCAGTTCCGATGTTAATGAATCTGGTTGGATCCTCCGCAGTCAGAGCGGAAAATGTAGCTTCTTCGAGGCATGTTATTGCCACGACTACCTTTCCGTCTGGCGGAACAAAGGTATTTGCTGCTGTATCCAAAAACGCACTACCGTGCTGACCAAAAGCCATTTGTGAGGACTCGCCTTGATTTGCTAATGTTGCCATGTCTTATGTATTAAGTACCTCCGTATGGGTTGTCTGAATCGTCGTTACCGAATACACCGTATTCGATGAGCGTGTCCACCGTTGTGGCGTACACCTCGTGCTTTTTGTCAGGGTTGATGGGAATAAACGCAAACTCGCCACCGCCTATCTTGGCTACCAAACCCGTGTCGGTGTCGTTGTGTACGTAAATGTATTCCTCAAGAGTGGTGGCAAGGTTCCTGATGTACAGGTACGCTCTTTCTGTGCACTGATTTTCCACGTATAGAGCGAGGTCGTCACTGTCGGCGGCAGTGCCCTTGACCTTGGCTCGGATCAAAGATCCAGAGTCCACGCTAAGAGATGTATTGACGGCGACATTTAGCGGAGACGTAAGGACGTCAGCGCTTGACAGAGAAAGTGTTGCCCGAACCGAAGCCATTACGCTTCGTAGATTACCAAGTACTCGACGGTCATGTTTGCGTCGGAAGTGGTGATCTCGATATCCTTCGTGCCCTCGTAGGGGAGGAAGCAAAAGTCACCCGCGTAGAGCATACCAATACCGATGGTGTTGGACCCGTCGTCAAAGCTGATTGTGATGTACTGACTCGCAGTAGTAGAGAGGTTCTTGATGTAGACCTTGTGAGCGACCTGATCTCCAGAGCTCCAGTCAGAGAACAATGTCTTGTCGATCAGCTTCTCGTTGGTAACTGCTGATGCGAATAACTTTCTAGCGACACCTGTGGTCTGATCCAGACCAGTAATTGTGCCAGCCTTTGTGAGAGTTGCTGTAGTTGACAGCGAGAGAGCGTCACCTGTGAGGTCGGCGCTCGAAAGCGTTAGTGTTGCGGTTGTAGTAGCCATAGTTGTTTAGTTTGCACAAATATATCACTTTTTCTTCTTTCCTTTTTTAAGCACCCTGTATCTAGACACCCTACCCTTTTCTCGCTTTTCTTTTCGAGCTCTGGCCTTCTCCGAGGCCGTGAGTTCTGAGGCAGTCACTGGGGTCTTGCTGGATACGCGCTTTGTGGGCCTGAAAGTCCTATCCCCCTTGGAGTAGTCTTTGTCTCCGCTGAGTGTCCTCCAGTCCTCTTTGAACCATCGCTTGAGGGCCAATCCCTTTGCAGTCTTTCTGACAGCCATTATCGCTTGCTCTTGTTGCCCCAGTTCTTTGCGCCCACCTTGCGGCACTTCGCAACGGCCCCAGAAGCATAGGCAGAAGGCCACACCTTGTATCTACGCTTCACTTTGTGGTAGCAAGCATCCTTTACGGTACCGCCCTTCTTCATGCTCAGGGGCTGAACCCTACATTCGCACTTACTCCCGTCCTTCTTAACCGCCTTTGGCATGACTTGCTGTTTTGAATTTTGCCTTAGCCACCGCGCCTGGATGAGGCTTATAGTCCCCCTTCATCAGAAAGTACCTCCCGCGCTCTTCCATCCAGTGATAACCCTTGGGAGGGTCCACGGACACGGTCTTCTGCGAGACCTTGAGCTTGCCGCCCTTGTTGTACTTGACGACATTCATCAGCAGTTCCACTTCCTGAGGGCGAGAGCCTTGCGTGTAGGCTTGCCGTTTGGTTTTCTCATAGGGCCCTTGACCCCCTTCATTCTGGCACAAAAAGACTTCCTGCGCTTTGCCGCCTTGCTCCCCTTCTTGAGCTTAGAGGGAGGGGTGGTAACAGCGGTCTTCAGCTTACTGCCTGGATTGGCTCTGCGGTATGCAGCCACACCCTTTTTGGTGAGTCCTCCAGACCTGCTCTTGTGGACACCCATCTTCATCTTGGGCATCTTCGCTTTTCTCTTGGTTACCTTGGGCATAATGCAAATATAAGCAGTATCATTAAACGGAATTTCCGTTAGTATAAAAGGCAGTCATACCCTTGGCGCTCATGTCGTCGGTGGTAGTAGAATTTAGAGTCTCTGTCGTTCCGTTCAGGGGGATAGTTCCAATCTGAAGGTTAGAGGGGGTTCCAGATGCCGAGGCCCATGCCGTAAGTGTTGCATCTAGATTTGCCTTAGACATACCCGAAGATGCAAAGATGTCCTTAATACCAGAGTATACGGAATCATCCGTGCCGTCACCATCAGTGTCTGCGTTCACTCCTGTNNCGGTCGAANTAACGAATCCAGTGTGATCAGCGATCTGAACTATCCCAGAGATGTCCCAAGAAGAAAGATCTTGATTAAAAAAACTGGCTGTAGAGAACATCCCCCTCATGTCCGTCACAGATGAAACGTCCCAAGAAGAGATGTCCTGATTAAAACCGCTACCAAAAAACGTCTCAAACATTGTGGTGACCTTTGAAGTATTCCACTTGCTACCATTTGTTGGTATTGGTTGATTAAATGGACCGCAGTTTCTAAACATCAGGCGAATGTTTGTGACACTACTGGTATCCCAGTTGTTTAGAGGTTGGTTGAATGTTGCTGCCTGTCTGAAAGTAGCGTCCATATCTTCAACCTTAGATGTGTTCCAGGAGTTGAGGTTCTGATTAAAATCCGTGGCCCTGTAGAACATGGAGCCGATGGTGGTGACATTGCCCACATCCCAAGATCCAATATCTTGATTGAACTTAGAGGCAGATCTAAACATAGCTCTCATGTTAGTTACGTTAGATGTATCCCAGGTTGTAACATTACCATTAAACACATTGTCTGTGTTGTCACTACCAAACATGCTGTTCATGTTGGTTACGTTAGACGTGTCCCAGTTGCTAAGGTCCTGATCAAAATTTAAAGCACGCCTGAAGGTCGAGGCCATAGTAGTTACGTTAGACGTGTCCCAGTTGTTTAGGGGCTGATTAAAGGATTGGCAATTATTGAACATGCCCTGAATGGATTTGCAATTAGACATGTCCCAATACTTAACACCATCCTCTTCGTATGTATCTACGGGGTGATTGAATGGTGTGCTATAGAACATATCTTGGGCCGTAAACTTGTCGGGTACGTCTACATTATTTGGCATTATCCACTTGCTTACGTCCTGATTGAATTTAGTCAGATAGAACATCTGATAGAAGCTTCTACACAGCTTCCAATGAGCGTTTGTCCAAGGGACTATACTGTTTTGAGTCACGTCCCCATTGTTAAACTCACGCGCGTTTTCAAATATTCTGTTGACTGAAGTTATATTCTTCACCTCGTCACCCCAGTCAGAACAAGGTTGATTAAATAATCTAGCACCATGGAACATGTTGTCAGCTAGTGCATTGGGGGGAAATTTAAAATGACCTACGTAGGCGTTGAAAATCTTACAATCATTAAATACATGCCCGAAATCTGTACACCCAGACGTATCCCATGTCTGAACGCCCTTGCCTGTAAAAGATGGACACTTAGAGAAGGCATTGCTCAAGTTAGTACAAAATGACGTCACAAGACCTGATGTGTCTCCATCAAACTCACCTGAAGCTGATGCAAAGACGTCAAGGCGGTAAGGAAACTGAGGTGTGTTTAAATTTGTTACGTCAAAATTCGTCGAGCTCGGGTGCATATTTTCAAAGCTGTCCCCGTAATTAACTCCTGCATCGGAAGGAAATGCTTTCCTCCTTATATTTTCGAGGAACGCTCGGTAAGCATTTGAGCCTTCAGGATCAAAAATCCAGTTACGCCTAAAGTTGACACCGACTTTAGGGGCCCGACCATTTTCAAGAGCCTGGAGAGAGCCTGAAAACTTTGACGTGGGGCTTGTCCAATGAGAGAGATCCGAGTCAAGGCTATTGGTCCCCCTGAACGATTTCACAAACTTAGAAAATTTTCGACCGTCCGCCTCTGGGAATCCTGTCTTTGCTGTGCCACACTTTTTAAACAAAGGCGCCACCTCAGCGGTGTCGTACCAGTTTACGCAACCGTCCCAAACCCCGCCTATCAATAGGTTGACGTCGTTTGACGTGGGCGTGTTATAAATTGTGACGTATGAGGCCAAATCGACAAAAAATGAAGGACCCCATTTAGACGTCTCTATCAGCTTCCTGCAGTCCATGTGACCCGTAGCTTCATTTCTGTGAAAGTTTGCACCTTCAAACAATCCAGTTATAGAGATCTTATAAACACCAGGAGTAGCGTAGGTGTGAGTTATCTCACTCTGATTCCATGATGTGATCGAGTCTGTAGAGGAATCACCCCAGCTGACAGTAAAATCGTAAACCCCTCCGTCGACGGTGGGGAGGGTGTATTGATTGTTATTGCTAGATATAACAGTTGCCCCAGATGTTGGAACAGCGGTAGGGAACCAGTGAGTATAGGCTGGGTTATTAAGGGAAATTGAACCATCTGGATCATATTCAGTGGTTGCAGACTCGTTCCACTTCACGTAATCGTATCCAGAATACGCAAGCTGAGTGGTGTCAATGGTAAACTCTGTTGGAAGAAACCTAGGGGGTAAAAGATCGAGGGTCTCGCTACTGCTCTTTAAGTAGGGGTCAATAACTGCGTTTTTATTTGAATCAGAAGAAAAGAGGTATTCAACATTAACGCGCTGATCATTAGGTATATCTAGCGCAAAAACATTCAAAACAACAGACACCTCCTGAATGGAGACGTCTACTGTGGCGTCCGCAGTGTACTGCAATGCCATGACGTTAAGCGTTTACGGTAACGTCCTCGTTTACAACGAAGTTTCCTTTAAGCCAAGTCTGAACAAGACTGTTGTCCGAAGTGTGAGTGGCCTCAAGATCATATACGTACCTGCCGCCATCTATTTCATTCATTGTCGCAGCGGAGATATGTATTGTCACATCCCCATTACTGCTTCCAATCTCAAAGCCGTTTGTATTTACAGAGCCATTTCCAGAGATGTCAATAATCGCGCCTGACGCGCTGTCGTCGCTGGCAGAATTTCTAACCTGAAGCCTATAAGTGTAATTATTTACAGTGATAGCTGTGTTATTACTATCCCTAAAACTAACTTTCAGCCTAAAGGTGTCACCCTTCCTGGCCGTGATGTTTAGCTTCTGAGCTACGTCAAGGTTTGCCTTATTCGTTGCCATTACTCTTCGGTTTGTTGTTCCTGTTGCTGTGTCTCCTGTTGCTCGGAGAATCTTTCGTTCTTCCCTTCTTCCTTCATNACTTCGAGCTTCTCCTTGAAGTTCTGATCGTCCTCACGGAATCCGAGNGTNGCCTGAGCCTTGATGGTTTCAATCTCTTTCTTGAACTGGTGCTCCATCTCCAATATCTGCATGTCTAGCTGTGCCTTGAGCTGCAACTCCTGCTGCTTGAACTGAGCCTCCATCTGCATCTCCTGCTGCTTAGCCTGCGAAGCTACCTGCGCAGCCTGCTGAGCCTGCTGGGCCTGAGCCTGTGAGTTCTGTGCTGCCGCCTCCTGCTGCTGCTGCATACGCTTCTTGCGGCGTATGATAAGCAGTCTCTCTGCCTGGTTCACGTCTTTGAGTGAACGAACGGCCATGGCGTCTTCGAGATCTATCTGCCCCTGCTGGATAGACATCTGTATGTTCTGCTCCAGGAACTCCTTGTCCTTGTCCTCCATCTCCTTTACCACCTGAACCCCGAAGTTGTACATAGAGAGGTTTCTAAAGGAGCTCATCACCCCCATATTCGTCTCTCCGATGGCGTTCTCGTAGATCTTGTACAGCACAGAATCCTGCGGTACGATCTGCAAGCACTTGACAACATCGCTGCACACCTTCTTGTATAAAAGCATAGAGGCGTTGGTGATGTCGTAGATTGCATTGTTGCCCTGAAGGATTGCATTCTGCTGAACCCCCACGAGCATGTCACCTTTAGGTGTCGTACCGTCCATAGACTCGTTGATACCCGATGTGTCTCTGATGAGTTGCAGGTAGTGATTATACAGCGCCACCAGCTCCTGGATGTTTCGGATGGTATTTCCGATCTCTCTGACTGGAGGGTTTTGGAACCCACCCTCGGGATTCTTGCTCCTGTAGTAGAACACACCCGTCTGCTCGTAGATATCATGGATCTCCAAAGGCTGAAGCTCTCCACCCTTGCCGAGCTGTACGTTCTCCAAACCCTCAATATCTATGACCAGCCCGTCAGGCTTGGCCTTGGCTACCGCCTGCTGTATCTTAAGGTGGGTCAGCTGCAACATGTCTGCAAATCCCGTGCAGCTCTCTACGAGAGACTTCGGAATCATGCGTCTAAAGTTTGTAGCAGTTACAGAGTATGAAAGCTCCGCCCTGGACAGGTCGTGAATGTTCTTTGGGACGTTATTCTTCTTTCCGTAGTCGAATATCTTGTCGGTACCGATGATAAAGGTACCACCGTACACACACGCGATATCCATCCTGTGTGGCTTTCTACCAAAGACACCCTTAGCCTTCGGCTTGTAGTCCATCCCCTTGAAGTAGAAACCAGTGTTCCCGAACCTGCTCTCCTTCTCTTCGAAGTGCATGGCATCTACAGAGATAAACTCAAAGTCCATAAGCTCCACCATGTACTCGTCGTAACCGTAGATGGTGCGCATGTATCTATCGTCATAATGTGACGAGTTGTACCTAGAGGCGTCGTTGGAATACTTATCCTTGACCTTGTTGGCTATCTGCTTGTAGTCCTCCTCCGTGAGCTGATCTCCCGCGATTCTTTTGAGCTCCTGAATAGGTATGCGCTTGATGTGACCAGCGTATACGAGGTCCCCGAAGTTGGGGTCTTCGGTATAGCTGTGCAAGAACGTAGCGGGGTCGACATATTCAATGTCAATGCCCTTGTTCGGGTCGTTGTTTCTCTTTACTACGGCCATACCCAAGGACACGATGTCCATCACGGCTCTTCTAAATGTAGTGTCGTTGAAGCTTGCCCAGTTCAGTGTGAGACTCGTAGCGAGCTGAGCAGCGACTTCCGCATCGGTTTTGATGTTCGTGTCCATGAACATCTCGGCCTCCTCCATTGTTTCTGGTATAGACTCTGGATCCATGTCCAACACCACACCCGCCTGCTCCTTCAGAGACTGAAGCTCCTTCCGCGCCTGGACCTGCATCTTGATGCGATCCTTTCTCTTGTTCTTCTCTGAAGAAGAGATGGGATCTGTAGACTCAAGGTTTGGATACGGATCTCTAGACAGTATCTTATTGAGAACTATCTTTACAAACTTAGGCAGTATGGGTACTGGCGTATAGTCGAGATTCAACAAGCTCCCGTCGCCCTTCTCTGGTGACAGAGAGTTCAGCAACTGCTTATATATGGTCGTGTCTTGAGTACCGTTTGCGTAGTCTCTGCTTCTGCTGAATATCTTATTTCTTCTTCCGTACAGAGAATGAGTGTCAGTGGATTGACCCCACTGAGAATACATAGCCTTTGCATACTGAAGCCCATAAGACTTATCCTGCTTTACAGAATAATCGGCCAGAGGATCAGGAAAACCCTTCTTGTGTGAGTTATTGCTGCTATACATTGGCACAAATATACTAAATCAACCGATTGGTTTATACCGTCTAAAAAACTTACGTTCAGTGAAATCCGTCTTCTCCTTGGGCTTGGACTTCTGGGCCGCAAGAAGAGCCAGCCCAGAGCTTATCGTAAGGTCAAACTTGGTGCGATCGTTAATCTTAAATCCTATCCAGTCCTCCAGGGTTCTGTTGAGATACATCTTACCTATGTCTCCAGTATCATAATTGATGCCTACGTGGTCGTACACATACTGTTCGATGGCGTGGGCATGGGCCTGTATCACATCCTGTGAGTTCGATGGAATACCCTTGGTCTTCACGTTTACCTTGGCGTTGGCCGACTTAAGATGTTCTGGCCTGTCCATTAGGTACCCGTCGTAACCTCTTGATTCAAAGTATCTTACGATACCGTACTTATTGTTTTCCACGAGGAGTGGGTAACCGTAAAAGAACGCAGCCATCAGCACGTCTTCGTAGAATATCTTGGCCAGATCTGGTCTTGAGGCGTACTCCAAAACAAACATGTTCGAGGGGTTCTCTATGTGAAACTTGTTATAGAGATGCAGTGCTCCCTTTGACCCCCTACCGTCGATAGTAGAGTCTAAATCGTAGGAGTCGACACCCCCGCAGCCCCTGTCGGCAAAAGGAGCCACCCTCTTGCCTCTGTCGCTCTTCGTGACGTTTCTTTGCTCTTGAGGCGGCATCCATGCTACCCTGAACCTACCGTTGACGTCGGGAGAAAACACTACCTCCTTGTCTTTCTCCTTCCATATAAAGTTGCCCTTGACTACGGGGTTGGGGAACAGCTCGTCGTTATGCTCTATCTGCTGATAGATCTTACCTATGTTGAACAGGCTGCCATCGATGCTGTCTCTAAATGCCTCATCGGTGGTAAACGGAAACTGCCTCACAACCTCGTTGAGCTCGGAGGGATCATGCTTCAGACTATCCCTCTCGTTTTTCAGGTATTGTCTCGATCCCTGAGTAATGTCATCACCATCAATACCCCCCACAGGGTTATCAGGATCTTCAACGACTGGGCATCCATGGACATCGAAAAATCCTTCGAGTGACTCATGGGCTGGAATAAATAGCCTGTAAAGGCCGCTGCGAGTTCTACCATTTGCGTTTCTTTCGTTAGGGTTCGAGTCTTTCCAGAGGTCCTTGTATTCTTTTCCACCCTTGTCCATAGGGTTTACGGTGCTGCCCACCAGCGCCTTCCCCACGATCTTCCTACCTACGATAAGACACGTCCTCTGAATCCTCCAGGCGTCGCGAATATCTGTGGGTTTTTCCCACTTACCCGCCTCGTCTAGATACAGTATGTGGAGCTTTTCCCCATCATACGCATTGTTTGTCGTGTTCTTCCAGTTTATTACCGTATTAAGAGCCTCGCCCGTCTGCGAAGTCTTATTCTTCTTCGTGATTCTCTTACTCGGCTCGCGAAAAGCCAGCTCCATGCGCGGATTGGTCGTTCCATCTTGAATGGGTTTGAAGAAGAAGGGGTAGTGTCTAAACATGTAGACCACCTTCTTCATAAATATGTTCTCCTGCGCGTCCTTACCTGTCTTCGACTGTATACCTAAGAGCTTGTCCTTGACTTGCGTTGCCTCATCTACCAATACTGATGCACAGATGTTGGTGTATCCAGATCGACGGCACTTGGTGTAAAGTTGGCCTATACATCGCGGGTCGGCCTCACACGCAGACATGTGTAAAAAAATGTCCCGCTGGAATGCAAGATAGTAAGGAAACCCTATATCGAGTTTCGTCCACTGAAGCATCATGTAGTGCCTGCCCGTAATATACGTAGCGACACCGTTGTTATAAAACCAAAAACCTTCACGCCTACGTCGAAACTCCTCCTCGATATACGGACGAAACTTTTCTCGAAACTCTCTGGGCGTCTCGGACCACTCGTCCATAGATTTAATCCTAGACAGCTCCTCTGGCATAGAAAGCCTCTCCCACAGCTGCAGGTGGTCTGGGCGGTCATATCCAGCAATTTCCTCTTTGGGCGGCTGAGCGGGAAGTGCAATGAGTAGATCACCAAGTTGAATAACTTCACCTTGCGTACCCTTGGGACAAATCTTGATAACTGCCTCATCGTATTCTTCTATGTTTACCAGCGAACTCAAAAGTATGGTTGATTAGACAAAAACTCTAGCCAGTCGAGAACAGTCACAACTCCGTCTCCGTCGTAGTCGTAGAGCTTGTTGTCGGTGCCAAAGGAGCTGTAAAAACCTGCCACCTCCTGCATAAAGTCTAAGAAGTCCTGCATCACAAAACTTGGCCCCACCTGTTGCTTTTAAAGCTGGGGGCGCCAGACTTAGGATTCTTAAGCTCCATGTATTTACCGCACGGGCACTTGATGTCGTGATACGCCCCGTCGGAACCAAACTTGATAGAAATACCACTCTTGGATTCTTCGTGCTTATCCTCACACTTGCAAACGTAATCAGCCATAATCAGCGACCTTGAGAAGCATAAGGCTTCTTGTAATTAGACGCACCCTTGGAGCTCGACTGCTTGGTCTTGGCGTGGACGCCCTTGCGTCGAACACGCTTCTTCTTGTAGTTGTTTGTTTGAATTTTAGCCATTGTATTAAATTTAGTACGCCCGACAGGATTCGAACCTGTGACCGTCTGCTTAGAAGGCAGATGCTCTATCCAGCTGAGCTACGAGCGCATGGGGTTACCTGCTGCGTCTACGCCTGGGCCTATTGTTGGCCCTGTTCTGAGATTCTGGACGAGGGGTTGTCTTGTCAGACGTACCTATATGCGATTCGTCGAGACCGTCACCGTTTCCGTATGTACCCTTACGGCGGTTTACTTTATTCAAAGAAGCCCTGTACTTTTTGGCTTTTCCGCCCTTTCCGTACTTCTTGTACTCCTTCTTATAGTCTCGCTTTTTGAGCTTCATGGTACAAATATAATAAATTGTTGGGGCGGCGGGACTTGAACCCGCGACTTCCTGTGTATAAGACAGACGCTCTAACCAACTGAACTACGCCCCAGTTGATAAGCCCATTTGCGTAGAGGGCCGCCTGACGAAAACCAACAACTCAGTCCTCGAACTCATCGTTCCAGGAATCTTCCCAGAACTTAAAATCTGTTCTATTGTATTGCCATACTATTTTTTTCCAATCATTTAGAGAATCTTTCAGCGAAACCTCCGCTGTAGTCTTTTGTTTCTTCGATCCCTCCATTGGTTTGCAGGTCTTTGATCATTTGTTCTAATCTCTGCCTCTCGACTATAAGTTCCTTGCAATCTGTAGCCGTCTGCTTGATAGACTGAAGTTCTGCCTTGCGTGCACTTCCGTTGATCTCGGGGTCCACTGGCTTTTTAATCTCATCTATCATGTTGTTGATCGCATCCTCCATACTCTCCAAGAGCCTTCGGGCGGCATCAACTGTTGTGAACTTCTTCGACATAGAGCAGGTCTTGTGTTCTGGTTCTGTAGTACTCCTTACCGTCTATCTTGATGCGGTAGTCTCGGTTTTCTTTGAAGCCGACGATATCGCCTACACTCAATCCAAGCTCCTCAATCCCGCTAGACGTAAAAGCGACACGACCCTTTGTAGGTAGCTTCTCTTTAAGTTCGACAACTTCGATAACATCTGACTTGGTTTTTAGTTCTTCCTGATCTACGGGCTCCAAGAGTGACCACCCTGTAAGAGGTCTAATCTTTCCGTCTTTCTTACTCTTGTACGCTATAGCCTGATTGTTGAGAGCCTCCTCGTTGTACTTGACAATGTAATTGTCATCATCCCCCGTAAGAACTTGACCACCCTGCATGACCACCAGATGGTGAAAATAAAGGGTATCGCCAGGCTCTACGCCTGTATCGTATTTAAAAGGAGATGCAACTACAGGACCCTCAGTAACCCTGTGGTTAAACTCACCCATTTCGTCCCACTTGCTGTCTATGTATAGCTCGGTTCCGTTGGACATGGTGATGGTGTCGTTGATGAGCTTTTCAAGCTTTACGACAAAGAAGTTGAAGGTTTTCATTTGATTTAATTAGTAGCTAGAGGAAGGGGTGGATCCTCCTCCACCTCCTGAAACTCCCCCACCCCTTGACGAAGATACAGAAACACGTGGCGCATTTGCAACAAATTCCTGATTTTTTAGAGATATCTGTATCGAAACGACTTTTTCAGCAGCCTCTGCTGTAAGCGGTACAAGGATATCGTGTGGTGAAGAAACGTGCCTGCCTCCCACCATAGCCCCTTGACTCACGTGCACATGATACAGCCCAGAGTACGGGGTGCCGTCTGGTCTTGCAAACTCTGTGCCGTCGGTCACCAGGTTTTCCCTAACCATCTTTACAGTATGCTAAAGTCAACTATGAACGGAGAGGGGGGATTAGGGGTGTACCTATTCCCTGGCATGTAGTGTGCCCTAAAGTTGCCAATCTTCATCTTGCCGTTGTTGAGATAAGCACCTCCGATTACAAAAACACCGCTGACTATGTTGTTGTTGGTGTCGTATGGGAAGAACGGAAAGGCTATAGGATTCAGTGTGTTGCTTTTGGTAAATATGTCCTGAGCTCTAACCAAACTTACCTGAAACGCAACCAAAACTGTCCCGTCGCCCAAATCTAATATATTGGATATCTTCAGCCTGTCGTCAAATATTACTGTATTTATTTCAGACTGACTGAGGTTCCCCGTAGGTGGGCCGCACCCTATGTAATTATCCTTCTGACTTATTAGTCTGCAGCTGTTAGAAAGCTGCTGAGGTATGTTTTGAGGATCTGCTCCTGCAAACTGAACAAATTCCTGTATGTTGGTCCTGACAAATGTCCCTAAGAAAGAAACCAACGGGTACATAGGGAAGTTACAAGAAACACCTGAAGGGCCTGCTATAAATTCTTGAAGCAATGAAAGGATGTCAAGCTGAACGTCTTCGTTAGAAGAATACGGGGCGGCATCAAATCCCACCGAAGCGGATATAGTTTCTGGAGCATACCATTCCCATATCGTGTTGGGCGGCATCACCTTAGTTCCACCCCTTGTTTTTCTTTTCTTATACCTAGCCATTTTAAAAGTTTAGGTCGTATTCTAGTATACACGGCATGCAGTCTACAGACTTCCATAGCATCTGACCCCCGTCGTTCTGTATGTAAACCAGGTACCGCTTCACTCCGTATTTATAAAGATGTTCGTCATCAAGCACTATGGCGCTAACCTCTCCAGAGCCTGCACGCATACCTACATAGTACGCCATGGCATCCTTCGGATCTCTGCCGATTATAATCTTTCTAATAACTCCGTTCATCAGTTCAATGAAATACCGAGCCCGTCTAAGAGGTTATCTAGGTCTGGACCTTTCGTCTCTTCGTAGCTCTTGTCTATAAAATCAAGTAGCGTATCGAGCTCTTCGCGATTGTCGAGAATGTAGTTATACATAGCTCTCATGTTGGACATGCTTTCGTCGATGGGCTCCAAAACACCAGCCACAAAGATAGAAAGAACTCGGTCTCTCATTTCGTACTGATCTAAAAGCGCCTCGTATTCCATAAAAAGACGCTGCACCTCCATCAAAAAATCGTCTTCTTCCATATATTGTAGGTTAATTCAGTAAAGATGCCGAAAAGCAAAATCTCCAAAAAAAGAATGTTCCGTGACTTTGCTCTACAAGATAGCAAATATATCAAGAGGAACTATCTCAAGAATTTCAAGAAGGTGAAGAGGCTTATGGTGGAGTCTAGCGGCCTAAGGTTCAGTCACATAGAGTTCCTGTTGTGGGCCTACGACCTGCAGTTCTTCACGATAGACTATGCGTCTACTACATTGGACATGAACAAGACAAACCTCTCAAACAGGGTGATATACCCGCTGGTCAAGAAGGGGTACATATACAAGCACTTCGACAAACTCACCCCCTCAGACACATACGAGGATCACTTATTTAGAGATGAGACGAAGTACAACTACAGGGTGAGATATGCCATAACACAGAAGGCCAGGCTACTGATTCAAAGATTCTACAGAGAGCTGGAGTAATTACCCAGCATTCACGATTATAGGGCCCCCTAGTGAGAAGACGCTCTTTCCTGCGTCATCCGTGCCCAGGCTATCAACTGAACCTGATCCGTTGGCCACCGTATCGAGACCGTTGAAGTTTTTCTCACCCCTGACCCAGGCATGCAAAGAGCTTGGGCCGTTAGCGCCTGAATAGTCTCCTGAAGACTTTGAAAGGTCTATCGGAGAACCTCCGTTGTACATCGCAATACCCGCTTGAGGTCCAAGATAGTTGTTCCATGCTGCAAACTCGTCTAGTTGGTCGAGCTCCATCTTACTGTTTGAGAATGCAGCCCAAGTAGGAGCGCCTGTGTTGTTAAAGTCTGACTGAGCGAAATTTGAATCAGTGGTATTTGTGACATCTACAGATGTTCCGTTAATCATAATATAGCTTCCAGTTTCAAACGCATTGCCGCCGTCTGTTCTTACAGAAATTACAAAGTGAGTGTATGCCCCCTGGTAAGAAGTTACGGCGTCGTCTGTTATCATCTCGGCGTGGGTGGTTCCGCCTACTTTCAGTTCAAAGTTTATAGAGGCGGCGTTACGAGAAAAGAAAATCCTCCAATAATTATTGTTGTCCTGAAACTTCGAAAATATGCTCTTCGTGCTGTACGTGCCCTCCTTGAGCCAGAAGCTTATGGTAAATCCATTGTTACTTCCGCCGTGCCAATCATCGTCGTCTGCATAAAACACCATGTCGTCTGTGCCGTCAAAAGACACAGCACGCAAGCTCTGGTATGGGTCTTCCGAGACCACACCGCCCCTGTACATCTCTGATCCTAACCCTAACATGGCTGTTATTTAGGAGTTATCATCTATGAGCCGCTGAAAGTATTCGTACTCATCAGGAAAAGAATCTTGAGGAAATACAACTCTCTGGCACATATCAGAAAATAATACAATATCTTCTGATGTAAATGATGAAGGTGGTGACCAAATGTCCATTAGTAAGTTCTTGATGCTGTAAGCTCTGGTGACTCATATCCAGAAAAAGTCAAATCTCCAGTTACCACAACAGTGTGGCCAGATGCCGCTCCAACCAAAGATTGAAAATTATTATTGCCTGTGGCAAGAAACCTGCCGCCAGCAATAGCGCCTACATCAACGGAAAAGGTAAATGTTTGTTTTGATGCGCTCTGACCGTTAGATTGATTGGTGACTGTGGCGTTAGTTATGCTGTAGTCACCGACAGTTCCATTGTAATCAGAAGAGTCGTCTATAACTAAAGTAAGAACAGTAGTTGTTACTGCCCCTGTAAGACTAAAGGATGGAGTTGTTGAAGCCCCTACGGTTATTTGACTCCAAGAAGTTAAAGACACTCCCCTATTAGCAGAAGAAGATTCTGTGCTTACTGAGTTTATGATCAATCCTAATCCCAACATATTAGAGCTGCTTGAACATTACTTCGTAGTAAACCTTTCCCTCATCGTCACGACAAGCTTTGAGGCAGCGACCACGATTAACGCCATCATGCACATAACTGACGTGAACCCAATCAGGATTGTCTTCATCACCAAACTCCCACACCATCTGATCAAACTCAACATTCTCTCGTATCCAGTTGAAGATCTCAGAGTTTGTACACTTTCCGTATACGTCTGCATCAAGGTCGAGTGCTCTTCCTTCCATGTGCTGACTACGAAGCGACCCGCCGATAGCACGGTTGAGCTCAGGCCCACGATAGCCGCTCGACACGTATATAGGGCACCCGAAAGAATCCCTAAGAGGTTGAAATATGTGCTCTGCAATCGACTTGAGATTTTCGATAACCCATTCATCATCTGGAACATTATTTATGCCGAGTCGTTTAGCCGTGGTGCTTTTTGTCACCTCGGCGAGCGATAGATTTTTTGACAGCTTCATTGTTTATGCGTCGTTTTTCGTTCTCAACACTGGAGACTTTTCTTTTTTTCTTGGGGTTGAAGTAAAACTTCTTCAAGACGTTAAAGAATTTTTACACTCCAAAATTTGCAAGTATGAGAAATTGTCCATAGAATGAGATCAGCGACTACAACAAATCTACGAAAATTCAATTAAAACATATCGCAATGAATAAAGCAATGGTGGTGGCAACCTTATGCACAGTGATCTCTTTTTCTTCTTTCGGTCAATGTATGTCTACATTTATCGTGCAGCCAGTAAATATGTGGGAAGACGTCTTTACTTACGAGGTAGATCAAATCTTTAACGACGCATGCTACCAAGCAGTTCAACCAGTAAGAGTTGACAAGTTCTCAATGATGGATATCGAGGCACAAAGATCAACATTTATCATCACGGTGACTGATCGAGGAGAAACGATTGACAAGTTTGTTATCAATCCAGGAGTAAAGGTGAACGGATGTACATCTTGGGTTCCTAGTCAGACCGATGGCAATCTAACAACACTAACTATCAAGTAATAAAAAAGCCCCGAGAGGGGCTTTTTTTTGATCTATACTTTTATTAGCGAAGGTAGCCTCCTCTACCATAATTTTTAGTGCCGCGTCTAGTGTCGTACTGACCGAGCCTACTAAGAAGCGCTGAAGTTCCAGCCTTCTTTTGAGCTCTCTGAAGCTCATCTTCAGCAGTTGCACGATACATGCCAGGTCCAAGGTAATCGCCGCCACCCTTGGCNTCTCTAACTCTTCTTGCTTGGGCGGCCATTAGAGCTTCTCCGAGACCAGGCGAGCCCTGACCCTGCATGCCTTCAGCCCTCTCATCCATAAAGGCTTTGGCTTCGACCCCGCTCACTGGAAGACCGTCGATAAAGATTTGAGAGGCATCATCATAAATTGGTTTCTGACTGTCTACATCAAATCCGACCTGAGTTTTTCTGCTTTTAATATCCAGGCCTGGAGTCTCTCCGCCCCCCTGCATCACCTTACCTCCATAGGCTTGAGACTTCTTCTTGAGTCTTCCCTTGAGGATGTCAGCAAAAGTCACCTTACCGTCACCCGTAAGATCAGGGAAGGTCTTTCCGCCCTTCTTCATAAGGTAGATCTTGATGGCTCTCGCCATATCTCCACCCATACCCATTTCCATTTTACCGCCCATGCCATATTCGACATGACCGCCTCCTGGCATTTCTTTTTTCATGACTCGTGGCATGTTCATGCCGCCCATGGCCATTTTCTTTTTATCGTGATACATATTAGCTAGCTATAAAGATTTCGACGCTGACCGCATTAGATCCTGGGTCAACGAGTATTGATTCTAAGTTGTGAAGTGTTGTCTCGATTGTGGCGGCGTCGTCCCTGACGGCCAATCCGTCCGAAGGCGCACCCATGATGAAGCTACGTCCCGCCGCTACAAGAATGGTTACAGACTCGTCAGCTGCACTGTCGTCCTCCCCCGCGTCTATCTGAAGCGAGAGATTGATGGGGTTGCTTGCATCAAGGTTCGTCACCCTGATGTACTTGACATCCTCCACGTCGAGAGAGTTGTCTGACGTGTTGGCTGCTGCGTGGAAGTTGGCCACGGTGGTGTCCGCACTGGCGGGGCAGGTTACGATACGATGCAGTACCTGAGTCACTGATCCGATCTCTTGCGAGATCTCAGAACCTCTCTCCTTACCGTTGAGCGTTACCTTCTCTGTTATGGTTGATACAAGTGTAGCCATTATCTAAATCCGTATTTCTTGGCAATCATTTTCTTGAGATCGGCAGCGCGTCCACCCTGTCTCATTTCCTGGACCTTCATCCCCTGTTCTCCAGAAAGGAGTCCTGCGGCTTGAGGAAGAAACGACGTGATTCCGCCACCTCCTGGCAAGAAACTGGAGCCAGCCTGTGCAATCTCACCGAACTTGGCAAGGGCTGGGTTTTGCGAACCTGCAAGCAGTCCCCCCGCAAGCTTACCAGCCTGTGCTATACCGCTTCCTGGAGTTACAAACCCCTTTGTTGCAGCGCCCACAGCCCCTAAAACACCTTGTCCAGATCTGAGTGCGTTGATGCCACCGAGGATAGCACCACCCACACCGTACTCTACCTTACCCCCGTCTCCCATAGGCCCCTTATCATCTGGATTGAATCCTGGTCGCTCACGACGGGACTCCTGTCTAGTTGCGTAAACTTGATCTAGAGGGAAGAACTCATTGGGTAAGTCTTGCTCCTCAGGTTGATCCTCAATGTCGAACCCAAAGTCAACCCTAGAGTCACCTGTTAGCTCACCAGCAAGGATTCTCTGAGCTCTATCAAACTCAGCTCTTCCCAAATCTGCAGCTGCGTCTCTAGATGACGCTCTAGCAGCACCCATGGCCATCGGATCTGACATAGAACGGTCCATCTGAAGTCTATCAAACTCCTCGCGTGAAGGACCTTCTGCACCCATGCCAAAGTCTACGTCGGTGACAGGTCTTGTGACTCGTTCTCTAGCTTCAGCCTTCTCGGCCTCCTCTGCTCTTTTTAACAGATTCTGCCTGTCCTCTTCTCTCTCTGCCTCTTCGGCGCGATCTGCACCTTCTGCCATACGCACACCCGTCTCCTCATCCCTTTCTCTCTGTGCAGCCAACTCCTCAAGCTTCTCCGCCTCCTTCTTGCTACGCTCGTCTGCTCTGGCAACCCTTCTATCCATTCTTCTATCCGAAGCGCGACCCATGGCATCCTTTGCGCCACTCATCAGCTGCTGACCAGCTGGGGTAGAAAGCAGTGCCGCAGCACCTGCAAGCCCTGCACCGACACCCTTGGCCGTAGACTTCCTGGCCTTTCTAAACTTTTTCTCTTGTGAAAGAAGCTGCTGCTTCTCTCGGGCACTCAGCGTGCCCTTCCGCGCCTGCTTCCTAAGGTTTCTTAGGAGGGCTCTGCTTCTTTTTTGCTTAGACATGAGGCAAATATAAGACTATTTACCTATCAGTCTATTTGAGCTATACTGCCTCTCCTAAACTTGTCTAGATATTCTTCGGGGTGGAGGTTGGTTCCAGGTACTTCGTACTTCTCACCGTCCCTGATAGAAGCAAAATACTCTCTAGTCCCCTGTCTACCTATGTAATTGGTGAGCGCTGCCACGTCATTGAGGCTGTACCCCCAGTCCTCCCCCAGTTGTGGGGCATATTCCTCGGTGAGTTCCATTGCATTCCTACGAAGAGACGGTCCACTGATCCCCTCATCCAGTCTCAGGTTGAATATCTCTTCCTGTTTGCCTAGATCCTTCGCAAATCTCTCCCTGTCGTAGCCTTTCAGCTGCGGCATACCCTTCACCTCGTTCCAAAGCTGTCCATAGAGTCCTGTGGCAGAGCTTTCAGGGTTCATCATAAGCACTCCTCCCAAAGATTCGGCCATACTGATGCCGCGCTTTAACAAATCTACATCGAGACTGTCTTGTGGTACGTCATGACCCATCTCAGGATCGTCCACATAGATCACATTCCCCTGCGCATCCAACGCTTTCACCTTCTTGGGGTCACCCGTAAGTACCCTCATGCCCTGCTGGGCCGCTCTTTTTAGTATCATGACACAGCTATAGCGTATTTAACCAATATACTGCCTTCTGTGTGCACACACAAACTAGAAGGCTAGGCATTGTTCTAACTAATAGTCGCAAAGTTATAACCTTTTTTTTTAAAAGTCAAGAGTCTAGCAATACTTTAANCAATCTGCGCAATGTACTGCCTTACAGANAGTTACGTTGTTACTGCCTGACCTGATGGTTTTGGTTGAAGGGAGTCAAGCGCGAAAAAAACGATCAGATCTACGTGGGGTGGGGATTATATGTATCGTGTGAGGACAGCAACCCTACAGAAAACTCGTTTTCTGAACCCCCCTCCCCAACGATTAGCAAGCTAATCGACCCTAAGTTTTGACCCCAACTTGCTGTGACACAGGTCTTTAGACCTGAAGCCTTAAACTGATGCTTTAGCATCAACTGCCGAAAGGGTAACGCGTTGTTCCTAGGCATAATGCGTTGACAATCACCCCCTTTGGTCCAACAGCTTGGAGTAATACTCCAACTTGAGTAGCCATTGAACGACNAAATGCTATTGACAATCCTAATAGCTATGGCTATTAGCAATGCTAATTCCAACAGCAAAACCCTTTGGCGGAGCGGTGTGCTCAGGCCGTAGGGTGCGTAGCCAACTTGTTGGCTTCCTGCGACTACCGAGATTTGGCCTCAACCATTACTTTACTTCGTAAAGGAATGAAGCAGTGGAAAAGTAGAGATGTAGTAAGAAGAGAGAGAGGAGTCTATGACTCTCTCTTCTTACTACTATCTCCTAAAGGGTTTCGAGAGTCAGCCCTTTGGGAAGTCAAACTTCAAACTTCATCTACGATGAATAACTTCCAGTTCTCCGACTGCCGTAAGGCAGTCAACCAAGCCACTTTCCGTCCAACAGCAGAGCGTAAAGCTCTGGCTTTGCAGCTTCTTTCAGAAGCTGTTGAGTTCATCTCTTCCTTGGAAGAGGTGAAAGACAAGCCTTCGAAGGCTTCCAAGAAGAAGAAGCGTCGTCGTAAGACGACGAAGAGAACACCTTCACAGAAGGTGGCAGACCGCCAAGAGATGGCCAACAAGACCAACGAAGTTGGTCCTGTCAAGCCTTCGAAGAAGGCTAAGACAGCTTCCGTTAAGGAAGCTCAAGCATCTCTGAAAGAGATGGATGAGAAGAACGCCGCCAAGAAGCAAGCGAAGCTTGAGGCCAAGAAGGTGGCTTCGGGAGTCAGCGAAGCTGACCGAGTAGCTTCCTTGGAAGCTAAGATTGAGGCTCTCACCGCAGTGCTCGCTGTCCACATGGAGTCTACGACTCTGCCTTCTCCTTCCAACGAAGTTGGACTCGACCAACTCCCCTTCTAAGCCTTAGAGGTCTTGTATATCTACTCTCTCTGAACGTAGTGAAGAGAGTAGATATACTAAGACACTCTTGGAAACGTTCAAACTTCAAACTTCAAACCCCAACCACATGGATAAGCACATCCGCCGTCAGCTCATCGCTGACCTCCTCGACAGCCACCTCTCTATGGACATCCTCGCCAACACTGCGGCGTGGGGCGACCTCACCTGCGACGAGCAGATGACGTTGGCTGACCTCATCGACAGCTAAGCTGTACAGGTACACTGATGAGCGCTGAGTGCGCGAAACACCACTCTGTGGTGTCTGTATCAAACTTCAATTCATCTACGATGACAATTAAATCCTTATACTTCCTCGTTCAAGAGAGCGAGGGATTCAGCGTCCGAGGCGAAGACCTCCTCACCTATGCGGCCAAAGAGGGCTACGCAGTCGGTGGAGCAGAGCCCGCAGTGGGCGTGTTCAAGTGCAAGAACGACGACCTTTCGTTCCGAACCTTCAACCGAGAAATCAACCGACTTCAGTCGGTGGTGACCGAACCAACTCAGGTAATCGGTGCTTGGGTAGACGTGGTCGAAGACCCCGCAGGTATGGCTTACCTCGAACTCTCTGACGTAGTCAAGTCCAAGCAAGTGGCTCTCGAACTTGCCCGAGCACGTGGTGAGAAAGCCATCTACGACTTCGCTAACTCTGAATCCATCTACCTATGAACGTATGGGAACGCTACCCCAAGCGGGGCACGGCGAGCGATTGGCTCCCTCAATCTACTCCTTCAAAGGAGTTCCGAATGGTGTTCTACTACGGCTTCGACCGAGATGATTGGGACGCACTCACGTTCAAGGCGTGGTCGATCGACCATGCACGGCAGAGAGCACTCGAACTTGTGCCTGACGGACACCGAATCAAGTCGGTGAAACCTGTTGACAATCAGTAAATTAACCCTTCAAACTTCAACAATATGTTCAACTACAATCCTTTCCGTGGTCTTTGCCACGAAGAACTTGTCATCGCATATGTTCAGTTCTCAGGTGACCGTGACCGCGAGGCAGTCGCCTTGGTCGCTACCGCCTACGACGAGGACGTATGGATGGACCTCACTGAATTTGGTATCGGAACAACCGACCATCCCTAATAGAGAGTCTTAGTATATATACTCTCTCTGAACGTAGTGAAGAGAGTATATATACAAGACCTCTCAATGTCAAACTTCAAATCCAATCCAATGGACAACTTCTTCAAACGCCCCGTCGGTGCGGCGGTGCTCTTCCTCAACGACTTCCACTTCGGCAAGCGGCTCAATGACCTCAATCGGTGTGCTCGGCTCGTGCCAAAGGACGTGAAGGGGATGGCCTCAATCCTCTCGAATACACCACAAGCTGGCACCGCTACGGCCAAGCTTGCCATCGACCAACTCGTTTCATGGGCAGACGATGCCGAAAACTCCGAAGCATGAAAGTAACACAAGAACAATGCGAATCAGCAGTCAAGGCACTGCAAGAGTTCGGGGTCACCGCATCCTATGTACAGGGCGCACCTGACGACCACGGCGTGTGGTTGGACGGCGTGTGGAACGACGAACTACAGGAAACACACAGCTTCCGAATCCATGACGAAGAAATCGAATGGTGGGGAGTAACCAACTCATTGAAGACATGACACAACACGAACGACTTTCCCTCCGACAAACCCACTGCGGTAGCTTCGAACGAGCGCTCATCGAGGCGTGGTTCAAGGCAGACATGATTAACAAGAACATCCTCGAAGAGGCATTCAAAAACACAAACTTCAAACTGACATGAACGACATTAAAGACATGACGAACGACGAGTTCATCAGCCACCTCATGACGGGGTACAACAAGCACGGAGCACTCGTGCAGATGGTAGTCATCGACTGCCTTCAGCGTGGTCTTGACCACTACATCTCAGCCAAGGACGAAATCCTTGAGGATGAGCGCAAGCGCCGTGAGAACGGAGGCGGTATCTCCCTCATCAACATGGAGGCATGGGTCTCCTGCTGTGAGGACACACAACAACGAATCAACGACAAGTACTCATGAACGATTACGACAAGTGCCACAAGTGTGGCGGGCAAGGAGTCTTCCTCGGCTCACAAGAAGTGGGGTACACTCGAAACGGATATGTACAGATTGAGCACGACTATGAGTGCGAAGACTGCCAAGCCACATGGGACGTAAACTTTGAATTAACACCAACAACAAGAGATAACCATGAATAACATCATCGAAGTAATTGTCGAGCTGTCCCGTATGCAGGGACAGGCGATCGACCGAGCACAGGCAGAGGCCATCAACACTGCCGTAGAGAAAGCCCATGACAAGTGGCAAAACGAACAAAAGGATTTGGTTGATTGAAGTTTGACCATAGGGGGGACGCCTTTCGGGATGCAACCTAAAGGTTCTCTTTGGGTCTGAAACGTCAGACCTTCCCCCCGCCTTTTTCAAGGGAGCGCAGTCGGTGCGTACGTCTTTTGGGTGGCTATCTGGGATGAGGCTTACGCCAAAACTCCCCACTCCCAATGACGGCAGTTGTGTTCGAATCCCAACCTCCCTTCTATACATGGCAGTGACACTGGCGATGGAGGCATCGCATCGGTGTGTACACGGCAATAGCTACTCCTTCTACCCTTTACCGAGGGCTTATGGCAACGAGTATGAGCTTGTGTGGGGGTTCGACTCCCCCCTCTGCTACTAATTTTTAGAAACTTCAATTCAATCAGCATGAAACAATACGCAGTAATCCACGCCGTCGCAGGACTCTTCGAAGGGTACTCCGACACCACCTGTGAGTTCTTCCCCAAGCGGGGGTTCGCAGACAAGCACATCGTTCAAATCCTCAGCGAATACCGCAAGGATGAGATGTGCGTAGACATTGACGGCTCAGACCCTATGAACGTCATCGTCACCCTGACCCGTCAGTACATGGACTACCACGCTTGTGTGCCACATGACATGAGCCATGACGACTGGGTTGCCGACAACGGCGACGACGTTAGTGTCGAGGTGTTCCGCATCATCGAGCTTGATATGTCCAACCGCTCTGACTCTACCGAGTCGTGTTGGTTGACATGGGACCAACAGGATGCCTCCCCTGCATGGGACTACTTCCCCTTGTGTATGTCCTTGGTCACTCGTGTATCATCCGATGTGATGGACAACACAGGCAAGTACACCGACTACCAGTTGACTCTGCAACAACTGGCGGAGTTCATCTCCTCTGTGTACCTCCGCAACCACGCCTTCATCGACGTTGACGACTACACCATGCACGCTTTCCGTATCCCCAAACCCAAAAACTCTGACAGCTATGATTAACATGACAGCAACAATGGCCTCCATAGGTGCGGTGTTCATGGATAGGATGCAGGAATACATGGAGCTACAAGACACACCTGACTTCGACGTGCAACAGCACCTGATGGAGCTGTACGAAGACCTTTCAAACCTTTACAACGACAACATACAATGAGTGACGAAACCTTATACGACCTGCGGTGCTACGTTAGCGACTGCTTCAATCACCGTGAATCTGCTCATGCAGACAGCGGATACATGCGACTCTCCAAGCTGATGAAAGAAGAGTACGACCTCGACAACAACGACGTGGACGAGGTGGTCAGCTACATCGAGGACATGGCGTCCAAGTTTATCATGGAGAACTCTCCAAAATTCCAAGACAATGACGAATGAATTTCAAATGACCACAGACTACATCAAGAACTACATCGAATGCAACCTTGGATGTGAGGTGCGACACGATCTTGACACACTTCTCGAAGCGGTTCAGGAAACATCTGACGCCTTTGACATCGACCAAGAAGGACTGCTCAAGTTCATGCTGGGCAACGAGCCAATGGTTGGCACACACAGCTATGGCTTTCATACCCGCTACGGCAGGGCTATTCGAGAACACTTCTCATTCATCTACAGCCTATGAGATTCCCACGATTCAAACAAAACCTATGGACAACCAACGGCTACGTTGTCAGCTACGGGACACCTGTCGCTCGCATCGAGGGTGACACCCTGAAACAGCTCGGCTACTGGTCAGTAACAACACAGCGACACATCAACTACGCCGCAGAACAACTCGGCCTCAAACTCAAAAAACCTATCAACCCATGAACTCAGTACAAGAATCCAAGAACGAGCTTGACGCCGCTATCCGTTACGCAGAGAACGCTATCTCCTCTGCCAAGCAAACCATCGAGTCGATGGAGTTCCGTCAAGAGATGGCACAGAAGAACTACCAAGAGCAGACAGGCCGTGAGCAAGCTCTCGAAGCCAAGGTTGAGCAACTCAAGTCCGACAGGTCTGGCATGCAAGACTGCATTAAGCTCCGAGAAAATCAGATTGCCGAGCTTGAATCCAAGGTGCAGGGTCAGTACGACGACATCGTCATGCTCGAACGTCAGCTCGAAGAAGCCAAGACCAACATGGCCCTCCTGACCGACCAGATTGAGAAGCCCACTATGCCCGTCATCCCCAAGGCAGTAGCCGTCGCCATCTTCCGTGAAGGTGTGCAGTCAGGCATCAATGATGCTGTTGCTGAACTCGAAGGGCAGAGCATCAACATCAGCGAGAACGACTACGTCGGTGACTTCTCCATCTCATTCGAGCGTGACATCGACCTCGACGACCACCTCGACCTCGACTGGATGCGCGACAAAGTTGGGCAGTACGAAGAGTCCTTCGTGGTAGGTGCCCTCAAGAACCTGTGTGCTGACAAGGAGTTCGAGTGCCGTATCCACGGAGTGGACGACAACACCATTGACCTCACCAAGAAGAATGACTGACGAATACATGCAGGAGCTTGAGCGTCGCATCGACAACATGATGCAGAGGTACGAGCTATACCGCAACCCCAACGACGCCATGATAATTGACTGCATGGTGCGAGACTACGAAGCAAAAAAAAGAATAATGATGCAAAATGAAAAACTTAAAGAGATACAGAGTCCGTTTTCACCTTGCTAAGGGTGACAACTTCATGCAATGGCAGGTGTTCGACAAGCAGAACAACACCAAGGAGTACCACGATCCTGAGACGCGCAGTATCATCATGCGAAACTGCATGCTAGGCAATCAACCCGCTACTGCGAAGAAAATTTTCAACGGAGACAATAAAACAGTTTGCGCTTGGGTTGCATGTGATGAGGTTGCTGTCGTAGATTCGGTGCCCTCTTTGTCTAGCATGGAGCACTATAAATACAACCCACGGAAGAATCCGCACTGGTTCACCGACAAAACAAATAACGCCGATGGCAGAAAATTCAGAATCATGGTAACCAACAAACGCAAGGTGTATGGATAAGTACACGAGGTTTCTTCGCAACCTAGCCAAAGGCGAAGGCGGTAGCGCCCGCTCAAGACGCAGACTAATGGAACGTGAACTAAAAAAACTAAGACAACATGACGGAACAGGAAGTGATGGACTGGATGGAACGTTATCTCGACGGGACGAAGGCGGAGACGTCGGCCCTCGGGATGATAAAAGCTGACATCATCGAGCACGGGTTTGACACCTGGCTTGAGATGCCACCCGAAACCATTATCGAGTGCTACCTGCAGGTTTCAGAAGAGATTTCGCAGGACCTCATAGATAGTTTCACCACCATGTTTTCACAGCAAAAAGACCTAGAAGACCTAGGCATTGAACAAACATTTACCCTCGATCCCGCAGAATGTGTGACCGCTATGCGTAACGGCATGACCGACATCATGCGGTCGCTGCTACACTACATCGACGTGCAGCGCATGGCTAACGGACTAATCAAAGAAGATGAATACTGATATACCACGAATCCTAGAAAACATCCGCATCTCTTATGAGTATGAGATGGGGGAATACCTTGAGCCAGCCAGCAGGCGCAGGCATAAGGTTGAGCTCAGGAATGCTCTCGTAAATGCTGCAAAACCCTACGGAACATGCGCTCAACTAGCCACGATGGTGGGCAAGGCAAACCACACCACTACGATACACTGCATGAAGGAGCACGAAGTGTACCACAACTTCTCTCCACAATACAGGCGAAACTATGCCAAGGCTCTAGAGGTCGTAGAAAAGTTCGCACGAAGGCATCAGCTACTGCCTAGACTAAATGGCCAAAGAGGCGGTGCCAGTAGCCTTGAGAGCGAAATCAGAACGATCAACATGAGCATAGCTGCGCTTCAATCACGACGAGATAGGATGATTGAAAGTTTGGAAAACTCAAGGCAAATTGCTAAATTTGACAACTCATCAACAATTTAATTTATGGCTAATTACAAATTCAAGACCACGAACATCCGTGGCAAGCAGTACGTTGAAGTCAACGAACGCATCAAGTTCTTCCGTCAGGAAACCAAGTATGACGGATGGGGTATCCACACTGACATCAACATGTTGGACGGCGACCAGTGTCTGTGCAAGTGCACAATCGTAGATGCCTCAGGTCAGGTCATGGCTCAGGGTCATGCACACGAAGTAAAGTCATCCTCTAACATCAACAAGACAAGCCATGTCGAAAACTGCGAAACATCTGCTGTCGGCCGCGCCTTGGCCATGCTCGGAATCGGAATTGATACTTCTATCGCCTCGGCAAACGAGGTCACCGAAGCCATCGCCAAGCAGCAAGAGATGGTCGACAATCCTCATGTACAGAAGCTGGCGAAAAAGCTCGACGCCCCCGTTGAAAACATCATGGACAAGGCGGTCGCCTACATCAAGGGTCAGACAGACAAGCGTAAAGCTTTCGACTCCATCACGAAGAAGTATGGAGACCAGCTGACTGAAAAGCAGGTAGCAGGGCTGCAGAAGTTCGTGCGATGAGGGGGAAGACTATCCCAGACACCATCAACGACCTTATTGACGAGCGTATCGAGGCTGAACGCGAGATCTTGTGGACATACTACAAGAGAGTCAAGTACATGTGCAATGAAGACGCCCGTGGCGCTGTTCGAAGCCACTTTACAGTGCATCCAAACGAAGCCTATGATGCTATAAAAGAGCACACAAAACACTGGAACAACCTAGATAATGAGAGATAGATTAACAGAAGCGGTAGGTAAACCACACCTGTCATACTCCTCACTTAAGTATGCACTCGGAGACATGCGTCTTTGGGAAATGTATATGAGAGGTCAGTTGAAAAAAGAGTCAGAAGCCCTTACCTTTGGCACCCTTTACGACATGTTGTTGTTTGAACCAGAAAAAGCTCATGACAAGTACGTTGTTTTGGACGATTTGGATATCGTCAACACTATTGGTGGCAAGTTCCCACGCAATACTAAGCGCTATCGAGAATGGAAGGCGGAGTTTGCGGAGGCGAACAAGGACAAGGAGGTAGTAGGCCAGGTGGACTGGAAGAAAGCTCACGACATGATTCAGCGCCTCAGGGACTGCGGCCTCTACGACAAGAGGTTTACAGGAGGCAAGTATCAAGTCGAGTTCAATGTGGACGTCGACGGAGTACCACTCAAGGGCTTTCTTGACTGTCTACAAGACGACTCCATCATCGACTCCAAGTCTGCCCGATCCATACCCAAGTTCAGGTACGACGTAAACAGCTGGAGCTACGACATCCAGGCTTATGTGTACACCAAGGTATTTGACATCAAGAACTTCTATTGGGTTGTTCAAGAGAAAGCATACCCGTACTACCCAGCAGATGTCAAGTGCTCTGACGAAACCCTGTTCAAGGGTGAGATGAAGTTTCACGAGGCGCTAGAGAACATCAAGGCATGGCTCGACGGCGACAAGAAGACAGAAGAACACTATGCTGAATTTATTGTATAAATCATTCAAAATCGTATGGTACCTGACGCTTGCGTTCTGCGTACACTACACAATCGTAAACCTTTTTCCTAATTAAATAATTTAAATCATGAGCGATCAAAGCTATGACTCCGTACTCGTAGGGTACACCGAAGAACCTCGTTACTACGAGGAAAACCTTTCATCTTGGTCTGTCAAACTCAAGGACAGCGAACTCAAAGAGATGCTTGAGAAGTACACCACCACAAAGAATGCCGAAGGGCAGGGTGGTAACGTATACCTGAAGCTGTTTATGTCTAAGAATGGCAAGCCGTGCTGCAGCGTGTTCGATCCGAACAGTGAGGCCGCCAAGGCAAAGCGTGCCGAGAAGAAGGCAAAGGCAGAAGCCGAATCAAGTGACCTCCCGTTCTAAGGGGGCACCGATATACTACATGAGCGCTCGTGTCGCCTTCAAAAAAAAGAAGGTTGTACACGAGCGTCTTATGTGGGTAGTATCCGTGTACGAGAACCCGAACGACATACGTAACTACGACTCAAAGACAATGAGCCGACTTGAATCAGAGTTATACGGCAACACAAAAGCGGCAAGACACGTAATGATTCGGGAGATCGTAGACAAGAAGTTTATATCTCATTCAAATCTCACATTAGATGACCACAGAAAGCAAAATAAAAAGTAAGTGCAAGGCATTGGAGAAACTACTGCTGTCCAAGAATGAGGCGTATGGAAACTCAGCTCTCGAACCGCTGAACGTTTTCTCTCCAGCCAATGCCGTATCAGGCATCAAGATGCGTATTGATGACAAGTTAAAGCGAATCAAGAACTCAGGTCTCGTCGACGCAACGGAGGATACGTTGCAGGATCTGGCAGGTTACCTTATCCTCCTCATGATTGCGAAAGACAATGAACGTAACGATATTCAAGAGCGTATTCGACAAGGAGA
>FUFK010040813.1_pt1 | contig 90074 bp, 82 predicted proteins | sample 1021851 | NCBI WGS metagenome assembly FUFK01 (sample SAMEA51879418, study PRJEB19060) | metagenome
CGTTTTGGTTACTGCTCACAAAGCCTGTTTGAGTCTCAACTGGGAGAAGTTGCTTAGTCAAATGAGAACTCCGCTAATCTATGATGGAAGAAGAGTTCTTGACCTAGATTCGCTTGAAAATGCGGGTTGGCAAACCTTTGCTGTTGGTAAACCGATATAACAGAAAAATAACAATCACTGTATATTGGAAAATATCTCTGGTCCAAGCATAGTGCATAGTTTATTTCTTCCTTGTCCATCTAAATGCTCAAAGTCATAGAAATCTCCTTTTTCCCACTCTTGACTCCAGATATAATTATGAGATTCAACTTTGTCATATTTTTGTAAATAATCTAAAGTTGAATTATGCTGGTCTAGTTGATTAGAGTCTAAAGAACTCAGACTAATCGGGTGAATCGGATAGGAAACAAGAATTATTGGTATATTATTTGAAGAAAGAGTTGATACTATGTATTCAAGTGCCAAGAAATTTAGATTATTTTCTATGTTTGGTTTGTATCTGTCTCTAGACATTTGTTTAGGAATTGTTTCATTTTCATAAACAGACAAACTTTCTTCATCCATACTAGCAAGATAACTAGACAACAATGGTGGTTCAATTAAGTAGTTACGCCAACTGTCAGATTCGGGATTTGGAACTCCTAAGTACCAATGCGGTTCTATTGTCCACCATTCATCTTCTGAATTATTATTTTTATATCTATTCAATAGCTCTTCAACTGATTTTCCAAAGAACTTGTTTTCTGAATTTAATCGATCATCCAAGTAATAATCCATATAATCCAAATGTTCATTTTCCAGAATTTCAACCCAACCAATATATTCTCCACGTTCTAAAAAGAGTGATGCGAGCATCAACCTTAATTGAATATTTATTTCTGAAATGTCCGATACTTGGCTTAGACTGATTGGATTTACTTCGAGTAAGATTATATCGGGTTTTGATGACAATGCTCGATTCATTTGAACCATATCTAAGTAAGGATAAGAACCTGGAATTCCAAGGTTATATGTGTTTGAAGATTCTGTGGAATATTCATTTTTCATACAACTGCCATTTATTCCATATTGTGTTAAAGAAGACCCAATTGCTACAATTGAGAGGTCTACGTCATCACTGCCTATCGTATTCCATGCCTCATATACAAAACCATAACGTCCAGATCTAGATAAAGTTCCGTCGAATGCTAGAGGTTTGATAACAAAATTTGATAATGAATTAGAAAGAAACATTGAGCAAACGATTGCTATTATGATTGAATATGTGAGACTGGCAGGTTTTGAAGACTGCTCACCATTCACGATATATACTAGAAAAAGCCACAACATAAATTATTCTGAATGATTGATTAAATATTTAAGTTGGCCTTTCATATGATATTTTGTGAGTAATGTTGACAGCGTGTTTACCTCCTTTGTTTCGTCAATAGTTGCATTGTTTTGCACGATGATTTTTCTTCTTACTTCGGTAGTACCGACATTAGTAGTTGACTCAGTAGTAAGTTCTAATTTAGTTCGCAGTTCAACATATGGTAAAACTTTCCCTGCACTTCATAGCTTAGAAAATTATGATGGGAAAAAAGTCATTGCTATAGGTTCATCAATCATGCAATATTCAGTCGACGGAAACTGTATCGGAGAAACCATGGAAACGGATGATGTTTCCGTGTTCAATCTGGCAGTGAGCGGTGCTAATCCTTATACAGAAATCCTACAAATTCCTGCCCTTATCAAAACTGATCCAGAGTTGGTAATAATCGATCTTGGTCCAAATGGACTTTGGGAATTTTATGAATCTGAATCTCTCGATGAATATATACAATTTAGATTTACTATCAACAGTATTACTATGCAAAACGATGATATTGGGGATTGGACGGAACTAATTAGAGAACGGGATAAACAATGGATTGCAATGACTGATTTAGAAAGGTTTGAATTGACTCAGCAATACTCACAACGTGCATTTGAGAATGTTTTGTTGGATTATTTTGATGAATATTTTGAAAACGTTGACCACAAAAAATATGCCCCTAAACCTAATGAAGATGGCTGGTATGATTACCTCCGAACGCCTAGTTTTCTGGCACCAAAATATGAATTATTGAATGACAGTCAAGCTAAACAATTAATTGATGAAAACATGACAAAAAAGAAACATGCAGGAGTATACAACCCTAATTTCAATGGTACACTAAATCATTTAGCCTATGAGTACATGCTGAGTGAATTAACTAATGCAAATATTGAGGTTTTACTTGTCGCTGCTCCCCATCACCCATATGTATATCCGCATTTAGATGACGGACAAATGGATGGTTTTAATCATACAATTGACCACTATGCAGATTATTACGACGTATCAAAACTAAACATGTATTGGGAAACTTGGGATAATTCAATGTTTAGAGATCGTAATCATTTGGGACATAATGGCCGAGAATATTATTGTGAGCGTATTGCACCGGTAATTGACGATATAATTCAGTAGAGTGATTGTATGGACTTCGTTACAACAGAATATTATCTTTACTTTCTACCTGCTGCATTCATTCTGTCTATTTGGTTGAGTTTTGGGGTGAAAAAATATCAAATTTCCATACTCTTGTTGATGAGTTATCTATTCTTCTGGTTCGCATCAGGATGGCATCTAATTCTACTACTAATTTCCACTTGTGTAGACTGGACTGCTGGGAAAAAAATCGCCGCATCTGATGAGAGATCAGTTCGAATAAAATGGCTGAGAGCAAGTTTAGTAACTAACCTAACATTACTAGGTGTATTCAAGTATCTTGATTTCATAATTGAGAGTGTTAATTGGTTCTCATTGAAAATCCCTGGCTCACCAGAAATTGAAACTCTTGGATTGATGTTGCCTGTTGGAATTTCGTTCTATACGTTTCAAACTATGTCATATACAATCGATATATATCGAGACAAGAACAAAAAATTCGATTCTTTTCTTGACTTCGCATGTTATGCAGCATTCTTCCCACAACTTGTCGCCGGGCCAATCGTACGTGCCGACCACTTTCGAGAACAGATAAAAGCCCCATTAAAGATAGATGCTATTCGATTTAGACTTGGTTTGACCTTGATTATCTATGGTATTGCAAAAAAATTCATTGTTGCAGATAATGTTGCACTACATGCTAATGCTGTTTTTGTGGAAGGCGAACATTTAGCAAATATTGGTTTAGTTTGGTGGGCTACTTTGTGTTTTGGCATCCAAATTTATTGTGACTTTTCTGCATATACCGACATTGCTATTGGTTCAGCACATATTCTTGGAATAACATTGCCTGAGAACTTCAAAACTCCATATGCAGCAACCTCGCCTCAAGACTTTTGGCGAAGATGGCATATTTCGTTGTCAAGTTGGTTAAGAGATTATCTTTATATCCCACTTGGCGGTTCAAGGAATGGTGTCAATCGAATGATTTTCGCCTTAATGATGACTATGCTTCTAGGTGGCTTATGGCATGGCGCATCCTGGAATTTCATACTTTGGGGATTCGTGCACGGTTTGCTGTTAATTATCCATAGATTTGGCAAAGACGTCGCATTGGTAAAAGCATCATTCGATAAAATTGGTAAATTTGGATTATTAATTTCTTGGTTCATTACGCAGGTTTGTATTTTCTTTACCTGGATGATTTTTAGAGTAGAAAACACGTCAGTGCTAATTCCGTCAATGAAAACTTTCTTNGGTATTGGTGGCCACTTTGACACAGAAGAGATGTATCATCATTTACCAGAAATAAAATTGCTTACTGGGTTAATTGTAATCTGTTTTATTCTGCTTCATGGAATTAGTGGCAAAATGGGCAGTGGGAAACTGTGGCTATCCCGTAGACATCCAATAATTTGGGGAGTTATATGTGGTACAGCGTTAACATTAGCGTTCTATCTAAGGCCTGCTGAAACAATCGATTTCATTTACTTTAGATTCTGATTTGATTATTGACGACCAGCATCAAACATTTCTCTGAGGCTACCATCTTGTAGCATTTCAAGAGCGATATCAGAGCCGCCAATCAATTCACCGTGAACGAATACTTGTGGCATAGTTGGGAAATCTGACCAAGCACAAACCGATGGTATCGCTCTTGGGTCGGTCAAGATGTTGACCGCAGCAAATGGCTCGCCAAGTTGCTGTAGAACTTGTGCAGCACGGTTGGAAAATCCACACTGTGCTTGATTTGGGGTTCCTTTCATGAACAATACCAAGGCATGTTCGTCTACTATTGCTTGCAATTCTTCTTCTGTCCATTCCATATTTTTCACTCCTTATTTTTCATGATTCGCTTAATGTGAATTCCTTGTCCACCGCCGTGCGGGTCAAATGCAGTATCACCTGCAGTTTCAGCTTGTTTTGGCGTCATGCATTTTAAGTCCAATGCATGAACAGGGTGCGGGATGTGTTGCTTCATTACTGCAAGAACTCTCTTTTGGCGCTGTAGGGGCCTTATACCTTCGAATTCTTCCGAAATTACTCTGACATGGAAATGGTCGCCTGAGCCGTGTAAATCAATCACTTCCACCACAGCATTGGGTACTGCTTTGAGAACTTCAGATTCAACCCAACTAGCGTCTACCATCGTCGCACCTCAACAATGCCTTACAAAACCATCATTTGAACATGTGGTATAGAGTATGCTTGAAATCAAACTGGTTGAGGCAGTGATATGTCCGAGGTAGTGGCGAGTGAAACTGGTCGCGACTTGAATATGGGTAGAGATTCAAGTTGGTTGATTGGTGCCGACATCTTAGCCGTATTTTTAGCCCTTATCGGCCAAGTTGTGTTAACGCGTGCCCTAATCACCGAAGATTATGGTATATTCATTATTACACTCGATGTCTTTGCAACCACGTTTCTCATCATTGATTTGGGACTGCCAACCATACTAACTCGCGATGGGGCTAATTGCGTCAATAAAATCTGGGAAGCAATCTGGCGAATTTATCGAATACAATTTGTCTGTATGATGCCATTCGTCGTTATTGCATTGCTCGGTGTTACAATTGTTGTTGATGATTGGCCGTCATATTTTCCGGTAATTGTAACTTGTATGCTAGTCGCACTTGCTCATATTTTCTCCTATGCACCTCGATCTGGGTTACGGGCTGCTGGATATGCATGGATGGAAGCATGTACAAAAGTGATTGAAAGATTAGCTGCTGTGGCAGGTTACCTATTATTGTATTATCTTGGCAATGATTCTGTAGAAAGTTATGCTATTGCATTCTTAATTGGAGCATTACTTGGACTGATTTCGGCGATGTCATTTGCCAGATTTACATTAAAGCCAGGTTCAGTCGATTCCAAGTGGCAAGACCTTGACGAATGCTGGATTGATAACAAATCACTGATTTTACAATCCCTTCCGTTTGCAGTAACGCTTGGGATTTTGCCCTATGTAATAAGGATAGAGAAATTCATTGTTGCTGGAACTATGGGCGTAGACTCGGCAGCACTATTTCATGTCGCCCAGATCGCTTGGTTAGCAGGCTTAGTTGTACCTCAAGCTTTGCGGGCAGCATTGTTGCCGATTCTAGGACAAAGAAGAAATGATGAGGGTAAATTCTTTGCTGCCATTGAAAAATCTCTAGACCTGTGCTTTGGAATATTGCCGATAGGTTTGTTTGGCGGTGCATTATTGATACAATTTCTACTTCCAATAGCTTTTCCAGAGCAATATACTGACGGCAGTATTGGGCCTTCAGCCGTTGATTTATTCATGATTTTATTGGTAGGTTGGTGTCTAACCCTTATGGCAACGCCAAGTTACACGGCTCTGCAGGCTGGTGAAAATCCTTGGAAATTCACCATGTTCATTGGATTCGTAGTCGTGTTTGGAACGATAATTGGATTCTTACTAATCGGTTCAATGGCGACTTCACCAGCGCGGGGACTTTATGCTGCAGCGCTAGCATCAACCTTGTCCTCAGCCTTCCTGTTATTCTCATCACTACACTTGGCCAAAATATGGGTAATTGTTAGACAACGCAAAACCGAATTTTCCGCCGCAGTCGCCCTAGCCTCGATAACCTGTTTTGGATTTGTCACAAATTCATTACTTGCATTGAGTGGTTTAGTATTATTCATGTTTACTCCAAGAGGTTGGAGAGCAATGATTGCCACTGACGACTGACATAATCGAATGAATAATTATCCGGCATGTCAAATTTATTTTCCCAATCATGTCGCAGTACTAATTCAATGGCATCTGCCAATTTTACTGAATCATAATCATCAACAAGGCAAAACTTTTCCAGATAATCCCTGACATCTCCAACATCAACTGAAACTACCGGAGTGCCGCAGGCAAGTGATTCTCTCGCAACTAACGGGCCTGACTCACGCAAAGAGGTGATTAGGGTCACGTTAGCTACTAACATCCTGTCCCAAACTATTGTACGAGGTTGTTGGCGTAGGGTAGTGATGCCGACAACCCATCCCCTGCTTTCTAACTCCTCACCTGTCTGCAAGGCTAAATAGTGATTTTTCTCAGGCCTTCTTGGGTCTGCTGGGAATAGAATGTCTAATTTTTCTTTTCGCCAACGTCCACGCCAATTCTTCGGCGCTGTAAGCCATTCATCCGCCACTGCTGTATGGCATCTTATTACTCTATGATTGGAAATTTGCTCTCGGTTGGCAATTTCTGCAAGCCTATTGGAAACTGTTACAACTTGTTCAGCTTGTTTTGCTAAACGGGAAATATGAGATCCAATGTTTGAATCCTGCAGCCCGACATCAAAGTCATGCCCATGGACTACAGCAATCCAGGGAATGCCCATTTGTTTTGCTAGGCGATTGGCTAACTCTGCTACTGGCCATATTGTATGGCAGATGATTATCTGTGGTTGCCAATCACTCAACCAATTAGATACCCTCTTCGTCATCCGTTTCATACTGCCAATGGTAATGGATGGATATGGGTGGCCAGGTAGACCCCAAAACCTTGGAGTAAATACTTCAACATCTCCATGATTAAATTCTATTGGTGCTTTCGCAACACCAGTAAGTGTCGAACGCCTCGATTCTTGATATTTGAGCATCCTTGGTAATGGATTGACGACTTTTACTTCGTTGCCTTGCAACCTTAATAATTCAACATTATCACTAACAAACGTGCCCCTTGCTACATTTGTTGGCAAAGGATACATCAGTGAAACTACGAGAATACGCACAATGTCACCTTTGCTGAATCATACTTCAAGCGCTGTTTGTAATATTGCAAGATTTTCTTTAACAGTACCTCGGTCGTTGAACAGTCCAGAGCCAACCACGCAATTGGAAACTCCCCATTCGCCCACAGTAGCAATATTGTGCGCCTTTATTCCACCGTCAATTTGAATTTGAACCGCTCTGCCACCATGTTTTACTTGCTCATCAATCATTGATTTTAGGCGCCTAATTTTGCCTTCAACAGACGAAATAAATGATTGGCCGCCGAAACCGGGATTGACACTCATAACTAGCACCAAATCGATGTCGGGCAGTATTTCAGTAATCAAATCTAATGATGTTGCTGGATTAAGAACGACGCCCACAGTTGCACCTGCATCTGTGATTGCAGTAACTAATCTATGGAGGTGGGATGTTGCTTCTACGTGCACTGAAAGATGATTACAACCTGCATCGATGTAATCCATGTAGCAATCTTCAGCATTTGTTATCATGAGGTGGGCATCAAAAATAACGTGCTCCGGTAGAGACTTTCTCAGTGACTTGATAACCGGCGGGCCAAAAGTCATGTTTGGCACGAAATTACCGTCCATCACGTCCAAATGGAGTCTGTCAAGACCTGCATCAATTGCCTCTTGACAGGATTCTGCCAAATTTGAAAGGTCAGCGGTCAAGATACTCGGTGCGATTATCATGTGAACAATCCATCCCAAACGATGGATTCTCAAGAGCATTGTGCAAAAAACTGTAAATTTTGCCGCACAAAGTCTCATAATACTCCTGTCACAGGGTATTTTAGTGGGAACATGGGTGAAGTAAGAGCAGTTACCGATTCTGAGTACGGAAATTCAATCAATGACAGCGAATGGGTGCTAGTAGACTTCTGGGCTCCTTGGTGTGGCCCTTGCAAGGCATTAGCACCGGTTCTTGAACAAATTGCTGATGAAAGAGAAATTCTAATTGCCAAGGTTGATACAGATGCCAACCCCGCCAACGCGGGGAAATTAGGCGTCAGGGGAATCCCAGCATTATTTCTGTATCACAATGGGAACTTAGTCGCTAAACAGGCTGGTGCTATGCCAAAACCTGCGTTACTCAACTGGATTGACCAGCACATGACTGCTGATGATTTCTAATCTCCGTTAATATCCCTGAGCAGTCTCTCTCTCAGGGCTTCATGAAGCCACATTCCATCTTCTAATTCAATTAAAATTCCATATGAGATTAAGGGCTTAGGTGGCGGGCCAGACCACTCTGACTGACGGGCTAATTCTTCCCATGCTAATGGTTTGTCATAGTTTGCTAGGTTAGTTAACAATCGCCGCTCCTCTTCGGGTAATTTGAACAGGATCTCATCATCAAGGAATTGTAACCAATCAATGTGTACAGATTGGCCGTATAATTCAAACAATTCTAATGCCAGCGGATGGCCGCCGGTTTTTTTGAAAATCGCCTCTAAATCTTCAGACATCTCTAATTCTTGAAGCCAATCTTTCATTTCATTAATTGATAAGCCCTTTAGCGATAATTCTGAGACTAGATCTCGTGTATGAACATCTCTACGGTCATAAACAGATGGGCGGCTTCGAGAAATCATGATAATTCTGAGCGGGGAATTCTGTGAGATTTGCAGCATAGCGCCGAGTAATTTTGCCGATTTTTGTTCGATATGGTGGACATCATCCAATACAATTAGCCAGTATGGAGGAGGCCCTTTTGATTCCGTTTTGAAGCGCTCGCGAATAGTCCTAGCATCTGTCAAATAAGCGAGTAATCTTCTCCGAAGCATATCAACATCTACTTGACCGCCTGGATTAAGAGGCAGAGTTTCAATCAAATTGTATGGATCATGCGATTCATCAATACCGAACCGGTGAAGTAAACTAGTTGCTAATCCCAGTGACGTATCCCAAGGTTGGCACGGATACCAGCAGACTGACAGGTTTGGAGTGGTTTCCATTTGTCGATTCAGCCAATCAGCCACCAGTGTTGACTTACCAATACCGGCGATACCGTGAACTACCATACACGGCCTACGTTCATTAAACCAATCATCGAGCTCGGCAAATTGGTCATTTCGACCATGGACTACTCGGGTTTTTGGTGGCTGATTGTTGTAGGTTGCATGGACTCCTGTTAATGCTTTCAAGCGACCAGGCGGATTAATAGCGTCACTATCACTACGTTTTGTAATAGCGCCAAATCTAATATCTCCATATGTCAAAACCCCCTCATGCTGAGCGTGCATCAAAACCTGCAACAATGAGATATTTGCATCCAGTCTATTGGGAACACTTGCCGCTTCAAGTTCTAACAGGTCGCCGTTACTGTCTCGGATTACTACCATTGTTGATGATAATTTTTGTTTGATTTGACTGACTTTATTGCGCCCTTCATTAGTAAGCTGCCAGGTTTTTTGTCGGCGATCATCGCCTTTGATGTTTCTTGTGTGTTCTGAGACCATATTTTTCTTGATTAAATCTCTCATTGTTCTACTGACGTTTGGTGGATGCAACGCGCATGATTCTGCAATTCCCGGCCTGGTTAATTCGGAGCCAACAAAGTATCTATCAGCCTGTCTATCATTTTCCAATAAATGTAGCATAACGCGTTCTTGAACTGGTACATTCACCTTGGAAAGCCCTGCGCTCACAAACTCCCGAGGTTTTCCTACAACTAAGCAATTGTGATTTATTGCTGATTCGTATAAGAGCAATTTAACCATAATACCTTTATTTAAGCAGCATTGGGAACAGCATGGATATCAAAGGTAAGGCTTTCTCAATCCTTATCTTGTTGATCATAGCGATAATACCGATGAGCGCCTCAGCAGACTCTGATGGCGACGGAGTAGGTGATTCAACGGACGACTGCATATGGGCATCCGGCACTTCCTCGGCTGACAGAATAGGTTGTCCAGACCTTGATGGCGATGGCATTTCCAATATTAATGATCCATGGACTACACCAAACCCCAATTTCGAAGTAGAGCAAATTATCAACTCAAATGATGATTACAACGATATTGAATATTCGGGTGATGGTCATTCAGTAGTCACCGGGTCTGACGACGATTTTATTCGAATTTGGAACTCAACAACATTTGTCAATTTACGTTCTGCAAATCTAGGTTCAAATGTCAACTCCGTCGCGTTTTCCCCAAACAATAACTACGTTGCTGCAGGTGTTAACGATGACACTGTTCACATATTTGACGCTAATACTATGGCAAACCTGCATGGCTCAATTAGTGTTGATGTGGGCGGTAATGATAGGGTGAATGATGTTGAGTTTTCCCCTGACAGCAACCTATTGGCTGTATCAATCGGAAGAGAAGATTCCGGAGACCCGACCAATGGAATAGTACAATTTATTAATGTCTCGACGGGTAATTTCTCGAGCTCAGGAATTAATCCTGGTGGCGAAAATTCGTTCTTTGATACTGCTTTTTCGCCTGATGGAAATTTCATTGCAGTCGCCAGTAGAGGGGACTGGTATATTTCAGAAATGAGCACAGGCAATATTGTTGAGACGATAACCTCGCCGCCCAGTTCTGTCTACGCAATTGCGTGGTCGCCTGATGGCAATTTTATCGTTATGTGTGGTGCTTATGAGACAAGTGGTGCTAGGGTGCAGGTTCACGAATATGATGGAACCTCTTGGCCGATTATTTGGGAGACTCCGACTACCACATCATGTTCATCCGCAGACTTTTCTCCCGACGGTTCCAAGTTAGTAGTAGGGCTTTTCTGGTACGAAGCCGATGGGGCTACNGCAAAAATCTATCAAACCACAACCGGATTATTAGTCGATGCTTTTTCTGGTCCCAGGCCAGGTAATTGTGCGGGTTTCAATAGTCAATGCGGCCAAATAGACGGTGTGTCATGGCACCCAGATGGTAGCAAAATCGCAACCGCACACTCAAGAAATGATGAAGGGGTATACTTTTGGTTTGCCAATTTTGATGAGGATAAAGATGGTTACAACACCACAGATCAAGGTGATGGAGTAGTTGATGCATTCCCCACCGACGGTAGCCAATGGAATGATACCGACAGTGATGGATTTGGCGACAATCCCGACCCTGCTACCACGCCCGATGCTTGTATAGGCCAGTTTGGTACCTCAACACAAGACCGGTTTGGATGCCCGGACAATGATGGCGACGGTTGGTCTGATGATGGAGATTGGGCACCCAATGACCCAGAACAATGGAAAGACACCGATGGAGATGGTTATGGTGACGAATATTACTTTGAAGTTGTCAACTCCTTCCTCCACATCAACCAACGCGGTGACGCATTTCCAGACAATCCAACACAATGGAATGATTCTGATGGTGATGGATGGGGAGATAACTACAATAATCAATCATGGGACGAATTTAGAGATTCAACATGGCCAGGCATAATTATTACCGATGCCACACAGTCTGACCAATTTCCTTTGAACCAAAATCAATGGCTTGATACTGATGGCGACTGGTGGGGCGATAACCAAGTCGGTGATGATGCCGATGCTTGCCCTACTGTTTATGGCAACTCAACCACAGACAGATATGGTTGCCCAGATACCGATGGCGATTCATATTCGGACCCAACTGCCAATTGGGGTCCTGTCTCATCAACTGGTTATTGCCAAGCTGACGGAGTGCCCCTTGATCCCACTCAATGGTGTGATAGAGATGGTGATGGTTTTGGAAATAATCAAGATGGTAACAATCCCGACGAGTGTCCTGACGAATTTGGCTCATCGGTAATCGATCGATTAGGATGCTTCGATACCGATGGTGATGGCTATTCCGACCAAGGCGACCCATTTCCTAATGATGAAACTCAATGGTCAAACCGAGACGGCGATTCCCAAGATTGTGGGGGCGATAATCAAACCGGGAACAATCCAGACATCTTCCCAGACGACCCAACACAATGCAAAGACACTGATGGCGATGGATATGGTGATAATGCGGCAGGAAATAACGGTGACGCATTCAAGTTCGAACCAACACAATGGTCAGATTTTGACGGTGACGGATACGGCGATAACAATGGAACTGGTTCGATAAATGGTGATATTTGTCCAACCCAAGCGGGTAATTCGGCAAACCCTATCTCTCGAGGCTGTCCTGATAGTGATGGTGACGGATTTGTTGACCCTGAAGATGCCTTTCCACAAAACCCACTACAATGGTCTGACCGTGATGGTGATGGTTATGGCGATGAAGTGAATAGACCTGGAGGCGATGATTGCCCTGACACTTTTGGAACCTCGCAGGAAAATAACCGATATGGATGCGTTGATACTGACAATGATGGGTGGGCAGATGTTGACGATGAGTTCCCTAAAGATGGTGAACAATGGAAAGATACCGATGGTGATGGTTATGGTGACAATTATCTCTGGACGGTAACCTACACACAAGACGAAAGCGACGAAGCGAGAATCATCGAATTACGGGAACAAAGAGGAGATGCATTTCCAACGCTGCCAAATGAATGGAGTGACCTAGACGGTGATGGTTACGGAGATAATAATAGTGATGACTTCCCTCTAGAAGCCACACAATGGAGTGATTTTGACCTCGACGGCTTTGGAGATAATTTCACAGCCGGCGCCTACCAACCCGACGATTGCACTGAGGTTGCTGGAACCTCATATCGAGACGTATTTGGTTGCCTTGACTCCGATAACGACGGTACCAGTGATATATCCGACCCATGTCCATTCGACCCAGACATTATCGAGGGAAGGGTTGGTTCAGTAGTATGTAAAATTACTGAACTGCAGCAAAATGGAGATTCTGATACTGATTCAGCGAGCAGTGGCACAGATTCAACGCTAGTTTACATGGGAATTGCTATTTTGGTTCTATTATCAATAATCATAATTGCTCAATTCTCCAAAACCTTAGCCAAGAATAAATCTCGAAGAGAGCAGGTAAATGAAGCAAAGGTAAATTCAGCATTTTCCGATGAGGAAGAACGACGTAATGCATGGATTGAATATTATGTCGCAGATGGCCAGCTAGATAAGGCTAGAGCGTTAGGTTGGGTTGAAGAAAAGCCCGCCGCTGAACTACCACAATGGAAACAATTCGAAATTGAACAACAAGAGACTCAAGATGCTGCCATACCAAACATGGTCAATCTCGACGAGATTCTATGAGTTGGTAGCTCTTTGTCGTCTCGCTTTTTCCGCGAGATTGTCGTCGAATGATAGGAATGACAGATTATTCCAATCCTCAACATTATCAATTGACTGCAATGCTTCATTGTTTCGCATAACTTCTGTTAGTTTTAGCGTCGTAGGATTAGAACCATCGGACAACTCATATCGATGACCTGGCAGAACGACATGCTGTCCATCAAGTTGTAGGAGGATTTTTCGCAAGTATAACAATGATTTCCGCTGCTTACCTGGGTCTCCACCAAACAAATCAGTTCTGCCACAGCGCCCCAAGAACAAGCAGTCTCCGGTGATTACTGCGCCATTACCGACAATGGTTACATGCCCCGGAGTATGCCCTGGAGTGCAATATATGGAAAAGTTCAGTCGCCCTAATTCTTGAGTAACTTCAGTATATTCAGGATGCTGCCACCAAGTTATTCCTTCAAATTGATAGCCCCTTTCTTGTTCTAAGGAATGACATCTAACGGTTACCCCATTTGAGGTAAGCTCGATCAATTCCTCAACACCTTTGATGTGGTCCCAATGACTATGTGTTAGCCAGATTTCTGTTAGAGTGTATCCTTCTGATAGGCAGAATTCATACCAATATCGGCCATCAAATGGGTCAATAATACAAGCCTTATTAGTTGATTTACAATGCAGCAGGTGATTTAGATTATCCCACTCACCTAATTGATGTTGGAAAACGGCTATTTTCTCTGTTTCAAAAACCATCATTGGTCTGGTCATAGATATTGCCCCGAACCCTGCCGACAACCGCTGACCTTTCAAATGATGAGTCATACTGTGTACCATGGCCGAGGCTCGAAGGTTTGTTATTGCCCTAGTCGTCGGCGTTCTATTCTTGTCAAGTTTACCCTTTATTTCTGCAGAGTCCGACAATGATTTGGGATTATCCCTACAAATTTCTAGCAATGAGTTATCTAGAACCTATACTGAGGGCGAAACAATACTAATTGATTCCAATCTAGTCAATAACGGAGAGGCGGTGATTTACCGAGAAAATCCCGCCTGTGAAGTTTATATGACTGTGCAAAACAGCAATAGCATTCCAATTTATTCTAATTTTGAGCAATGTAGAGACCAATCAAGAGATTCAACGATTGATAAATATGAAGTTGCAGAAATGCCTACCTTAACTTGGGACTTTACAAAAGATGACGGCGTGTATGTTGATTCTGGGAATTACAAAATTACCCTCCATCATAGTAAAATGGATCTAAATGATAGTGTATTGGTAGATTTCATAAAAAAGCCAATACTTGACCCCGATATTAAATTGGATTTGAAAGTCAGTGAGATTAATATGATTAGCGAGGAAGCAGCCTATCTCGCTCAATTATTTTTAACAAATACTGGAACTGAACCCATAAACTTAGACGACAAAGAATGTCTTATTCAGGTATTTGAAACTGATATTACTGATCAGATATATTCCTGCTTCAGCGGAACCAAAACCCTACATATCGGAGAACACGTATACTCTGGACATGTAATTATTACCAAAGAAAATTACAACTTCGCAAAGCCAATATTTTTCCACTTATATGGTTCAGATGAGGTAAAATCCTTGTCATTAAATGATACTGTTCAAAATCTATCATCGGAGATGTTAAGTGATGATTTTACCACAGAAAATAATCTAAACATTACAGTTCAACACAAACAACGAAATGATAAAATATCTATTATTGTAAACTCTAACCAACCAAACGCACAGTCTCAAGCATCGCTTTGTAATGCTTCGGTAAGTATCTACAATGACTTTGGAGAGTTATGGGTACTCGATGACTTAAATATCTGCGATATTGATGAAATATTTTTCGTCGACAAACGGTTAGAAATCTATAACATTGATTTAATTGATGAAAATCAATGTTACATACCGCTGGGCAAATATACTACAATTGTCCAACTTGAAAGAGAAATTTTCTCTTTTGATTTTGAACAACTTAACAAAAATTCAGTTGCAAACTGCCAATCGAACAGCGTCAATACCAATTTTTACCATATTTTGCACAACAATTCGATTTACACCACTATTGAAGTATCTGCGCTGGAAACCAACCTAAGAATTGATTCTGAGTGTTTGGCCGGGCTAAAGCTCGAATCTGATTTAGCGCAAGAGACCGTTAAATCTTATTGTGGATATAAAGTAGGTAATTTTATTGCTTTAGGCGATAACGCAATCACATTTACCGACGAATTCGATTTGACCAACATTGGAATTCAAGAAGACCTCTGGATCCTTTTCTCCTCGTTCAATGGGATTGCGGTCCATGAAAATAGATACATCAGCCCTAATTTAGAACAAGCTATCGATTCCGTATCCTACTTTGATATCTCTGGAACGTGGAAAAATGTTGATTATGGCCAGAATGAATGTTGGGTGCTCAACGCACCAAATTCTGCTCATATGGTTGATGCCTCAAAATTAACCTCTCAGTGGCACCCTAATGATGGTTGGTCAGGTAGTTACAAAGTAACAAAAAGTATGGGAGGTGATGACAATTGTGGCGTATTTGGTATTCCTATTGTTGAAATGAAAGAGGTTTACCACGAATCGGACCCAACGATTTTGGTTGGAGCAAATGATTACAATGAAGATAAGTCTAACAGTATTGATGTAGTTGGGGTTACAATAACTGGAACGGTTAGTGCCTCAATCATAGTTACACTAGTACTTTTGATAACAAACACAGAGAGCGTGCGTATTCCACTTACTTCTGCGGGATTATGGATGCTAGCGCTAGTTGGTAAGACCCATGAAACCTCAGACGGGAGATTCCAAAGAGGTCGATTAATCGGTTATTTGACGGCAAACCCTGGCTGTCACTTTAGAGCCTTAATGGCTGCGTTAAACATGAGTAATGGACAAATCACGCATCATCTTAGATTGTTAGAAAATCAAGAGCTGATTTGGAGAATTAGTGACGGGAGATTTGTTAGATACTATCCATTAAACAATTCTCTATATCCTGGCATGAACCCTGACGAATTACCTGTACCACCTTTATCGCCTGATCCAAAAAGCCTGCAGGGTAAGATTCTAACATTGCTAGATGATGAGCACCAAATTGGTGAATTCCCTACCCAATCTGAATTAGCAAAGAAACTAGAAAAGAGCCAGCAGCTCATATCTCATCATTTGAGAACCCTACAAAAATATGGGCTTGTTGAGAAGCGAAAAATGGGCATAAAAAATCGATACAAACTAACCAAAGAAGCATTATTCTTACTTGAAACAGACATTGATTACAACAAGGCTAGAGAATGATTTCTTGTCTAGTTACTCCAGCATTGTCAATTTTCCAAGGGATATTTGTCCACCCTTTGATGCCAAATTTCTCAACAATATCGTCGATGTAATCAACTGATGAGACAATTAATCCAACCACTCCCCCGCCACCAGCACCCATAGCCTTCCAAGCACTAACCTTGTTTTGTTCAATTAGTTCGGTCAATTCTTCTCTGAATGGTTGATGTAATTCACGGCCTAATGTATCTACGCCGGCCGAATTAAGATTCATTGCCTCGATTACATCATCCTTAGATTCTATTTTTATTCCCTTGGCCATCATTAATCCGGCGTTTCTAATCATGTCCAAACCGCTGCTAATTTCTTTGTCGCCAGATTCAAAACGCTGCCACACGCTCTTGTGTAAATCCCCTGAAACATGGGTAATATGACTATTAAAAAGCAATAAATGATTTTCCAACCACTCGCAAAATTCATTAGACGGCGTTAAAGTCTCAAAAGATACTGATTCATTTGTAAAGGTAAGGTGGTTTATTCCGCCCAATGCACTTGCCCATTGGTCTTGACGACCACCTTTGTTACCTAGCAATGCCTCGAATTGGTACGCAATTTCTGCAGTATTAATCGCATCTTGAGAAGAGCCCATTATGGTGGTAATAAAACCTACATTCATGGCTCCGCTAGTCCCTAGACCAGAGCCAGTAGGCATATCTGTTGAATATGATACTGATAATTTACGATTATCATCTATGACCATTTCAGATCGAACATATTGATTGATGGCAATGTTTACTACCTCGCCGGATTTTCTGCTACAATAGGTTGGTACATCTGTCCAGCCTCCTGCTAAATCAATTCGTGAGGGGGCTCGAACCTCGATTCTTCGGGCCATAGAAATCCTACATTGATGCAGTTCTTGAATAGTGGGTTTGAAATGGAAACCTCCTGTGGCCAACTTGTAGCGGATAGGAGGTGGTCGTTTGAGTTACAGCATCGAAAGTGTTGATGAAAATTATTGGCAGCAAAGATGGGAAGAAGAGAAAGTATTCGTTGCTAAGGTAAATGAAAGCAAACCCTCATTTTATTGCCTTGAAATGTATCCGTACCCATCTGGAAAAATGCATATGGGGCACGTGAGAAACTATTCTATTGGAGATGCTGTTGCCCGTTACAAGAGAATGATGGGATATGAGGTTCTATATCCAATGGGATTCGATTCATTTGGAATGCCTGCTGAGAATGCTGCCATAAAAGAAGGCGGCCACCCACACGACATTACTGAAAAAAACATGGCCTCGATCACCAAACAAATCAAGCGTATGGGATTCTCATATGATTGGAATCGTATGGTAAAAAGCCACGATCCTAATTACTACAAATGGAATCAGTGGTTTTTTACTAAATTCTACGAAAATGGGCTTGCATTTCAAGAATTTGCTCCAGTAAACTGGTGTAATCCTTGTAACACTGTACTTGCTAACGAACAGGTAAAGGCTGGAAGGTGCTGGCGCTGTAATGGTCCTGTCATTCAAAAAGAGATGAGTCAGTGGTTCTTAGATATCCCCAAATACGCGCAGGAACTTGTAGATGGATTAGAGCAAATACAATTTCCTGAAAATGTTGCTGCAATGCAGCGAGATTGGCTTGGACGGTCTGAAGGGGCGGAGATTAACTTTGAAATCGAGGACTCTGATGACATCATCACCGTATTTACTACCAGGCCAGACACTCTATTCGGGGCGACATTTGTGACTCTTGCCCCCGAGCATGAATTGGCAAAGAAGTTAGTTTCTGGAACAGAATATGAGGCTGATTGGCGGGCATTACATGATGAAGTGTCTGTTATGACCGAGTTTGATAGAATCAAAAACATGAATAAGAAAAAAGGCGTTCCATTGGGGAAAAATGCTATTCATCCCTTAAGTGGAGAGAAAATTCCCATATGGAGTGGAAATTTTGTTATTGCATCATATGGAACTGGCGCAGTAATGGCGGTTCCAGCTCATGATGAGAGAGATTTCGATTTTGCAAGAAAATTCTCTATTCCAATCAGACGGGCGTTGGTGATGTCTGAAGATGGGGATGCGGCGCAAGAATTGACCAAGGCTGAAACTGAATACGGTTGGATGGTAGGTACAGGAAGAGACGATTTTGATGGCCTCTATGGCGACGCAGCTATTACTGCAGTAATTGATGAATTGGTCAGTATTAACAAAGGTGAGAGAAAACTAAACTGGAAAATTAGACCTTGGTTGATTTCAAGGCAGAGATATTGGGGTACGCCAATTCCGATCATCCATTGTGATGAATGCGGAACTGTTCCCGTCCCAGAGCACGACTTGCCAGTCGAATTACCTCGAGATATTGTCTTTGGTAAAGGAAATCCACTTGAGACCTCAAAAGAATTTATGCAGGTAAAATGCCCGACTTGTGGCAAAGATGCCCGCCGAGAAACCGATACTATGGATACCTTCGTAGATTCATCATGGTATTTCTTAAGATTCACAGATGCCAATAATAATGAACAATGTTTCTCCGAGGAATTGGCTAACCATTGGATGAATGTTGACTTTTATTGTGGCGGTATCGAACATGCGCAAATGCACTTAATTTACGCTAGATTTTGGACTAAGGCTCTACGTGATCTTGGTCTTCATTCGATCGACGAGCCGTTTAATGAATTATTATGCCAAGGTATGGTCAATAAGTCAGCGCCGTATTGTGAATCTTGCTCTATTACCCTAAGTGTTGAACATTCCGGAATGCCTTGCCCGCAGTGTGATGATGTGTTATCAATGCGTTCGGCAAAGATGAGCAAGTCTCTTGGCAATACAGTTTCGCCGGAAGAAATGATTGAAAAATACGGTGCGGATACCGTACGCCTGTTCATTCTATTTGCCGCCAACCCGACAGCAGGAATGGATTGGTCAGATACTGCATTGGAGGCTAATTTTCGAGTTATGATGCAACTCAAAACAATGCCGGAAACAATGCTAAATTGGCAAACTAAACCTTCTACAATTGATGCATGGTTAATCGCTAGACTCAAACAAAGAGTTGCGGAGTTCAATGAAGCAATGGCCAATTATGACTTGCGTAGAGCCGTTGAGATTTCTCACTATGAGTTGATCAAAGATGTCAACTGGTACACAAGAAGAGGCGGTAATAATTCCACTGTAGGACGAAGTGTACTAGAATCATGGACATATCTAATTTCAGTTTCAACGCCTCATCTAGCAGAAGAATGGGGCAGATGCCTATCATTGAACAGTCTTGTATCGGCATCAGAGATGAAAGACATTGGCTTGATTTCACCCGAAGAAGAGAGTATCTTAAACCATGAATTCATTATGCGTGGAGTGCTTGAAAATTCTCGTAAAATAAAGAATATTGCAGAAAAGCATTTACAAAGCAAGGCAGACAAATTGACGCTAATCATTTCACCGGAGTGGAAAAATACCCTTTCGAGAGAAGCAATATTATACCTAAACAAAGGCGGAAATATCAAACAATTTGTTCAAGAATTGAAGCAAATGGACTTTGTTGATGAAACAAATAAGAGCCAAATATTATCATACTGGAATAAGAAAATGCTTTCTCAGGTTTTCAAATGGGATGACAAGTCAAAAGCATTAATTCTTGACAATATCGATGAATCCAAGATACTGTCAGAAAGAGCCTTATTCATTGCTCAAGAACTTGAATTAAGCGAAGTTGAGATAGTCAAAGCAGAAAACTACCATGGGGCTGATGGTAGAGAAAACTCTGCTTTACCACTAAGCCCTAGCATAATTTTTGCATAACTGTGATTATTATGCAGCAACCCAGCATGGTGCTTCGAAAATCAATAACGCCAAATGAACTACAGATTATGCAATATAATCTTTGTAATTTAGATAATTGGCCTATGTGGAACAAGTTTGCTAATCGGATATTATCTGAAACGCGTGGCAAGTTGGTGGCAAATCAACGGGTTGATCTGCACAGAGTTGTCGCACAACAATTGATTGAAGACATGTGGACAATCTCGGAAATCAATGAGGGAAATAATCCTNAATTTTGTCAAATAGTAATGAATTGGCAGGGACAGAGAATCAATGGAAGGGCTTCTGCCTTAGCGATAAATAGACTAACTCTAGATATCACAATACTTCACAGTGAAAATGGTGGTGTTGAAGTCACTGCGTGGTGGGAAATAACCAAACTAAGCCGAGTTTTAGGTTTTGGCAACCGCATAACAGCGAACATTGTGAAACAAATTTTTGAGGACCTAACAAACTATGGAACAACTGACTATAGTTTGGTGAATAGTAATCATACAAACCAAACCGAATAACCGATAGTTCAAATGATGTCGTCGGTAAGGTGGTGATGTGACAACAGGTAAACCACGTAAAAATACTCGGTCACATAAGCGGCAAAAGCCTAAGCGATATGGTACGACAAAGAAGTCAATACTAATTGAGCGAAGTAAAGACTACATCGATGAAGCACAGACAAGAGCCAATCAAAGATTTGCTCGGCAAGAGCGCGTGATGGGCTTCCCAGAAGAAGTGTTACAACCAAACCATCACAGATTTGATTGGCAGACCAATCCAGTTCCACTAAAAGATGAGGAAGCATTAGCAAAATTTGTTATCAAAAAAGGCGAATTTGGCTGGCTTGAAGACAGTCGAGTGAAGCAAATTGCCGATTATGTTGAGGGCAAAAATATGACCCTAGATCAAGCATTATCATTGCGCTCAGCACTGCTTCAACAAAAAACCGTATATAGCCATGGTCGACTGAAATCTAGAGCAAAGGCACTGGCCCGCTTATACAATGAAGGAGTAAATGTTGTTGACTTATCTAAGCGGTTTGACTTTCCACCAATGAATATTTTCCGCATCATACTTGCTGAGAAAAGGTGGTCTAAATCTAGAATTAAAGAGTGTCTGAGAGATCCTAGTAAAATGAAAAAACGAGAGCAGGCAGAATTTGAAAAAGCCGAGGCCGCTGATCGAGTTTCAAATGTCGACCAGTCAGAAACTCACTCTAGAGCTGATTTATTTGAGGAGGTACTCGCCGACTGGTTTGAATCAAGGGGCGTAAAAATAAGACGTCAAAATGAGATGGTTTCTGAACAAAGGTTGGAACATGGAAGACCGATAAATACGCCCGACATTTTATTCCTTGACCATGTTGAGATAAATGGTCAACCAGTTGCGTGGATTGATGCAAAGCACTTTTATGGAGCCGATGTTTCTTTCCAAAGAAAAAAGATGACTAAACAAATGTCAAGATATATTGATGAATGGGGTAGTGGGGCTGTGGTTTATCGCCATGGATTTAGTGAAAATCTGTTCATTCCTGGTTGCCTAATGCTTGACGCTGAAAATCTTGACCTATCAAAAATGGCCTAATTTCACCACTCTATACTATGCTTGTTATGAGTGATTCTAGGCCGTTTGCAGTGAACTTTGCACAGAGTGAATCTAATTCATCTAATGACAGCATACGTTCTAATTTCCGCGGCAATATTACACAAGAGATCCCTAACATGCATAATCTAATACTGACATATGATTGTAACTCTAATGAACGAACTACAGTTCTCACTTTATCCAATAATTCTTTTCGTTCGGTTTCAAAAATTAATTCAGACTCGTGACAGAAAATACTCGATTGATCTAAAATGTCTTTCCATCGAGAATGATTCCATGGGCCATTTTTTATATTATTCACTGCCTTGTGGCCCGCTTTAGTAATTTTTGTTTGCCAATTTGCATCATTAATGTACTTTGAAGTGTGTCTAGATTCATCCGACTGCCAAACTAAAACTATTGGTTGCTTGCACTTGAAGCCAAGACAGGTTCCCGACGCCCCAGGCGCCCCGGGTTGCAATCTGATTTCAACACCGCCGGCATATATACCCAAAACATCCCCCAAACCAGAACCGTGCTGCCGCTCGATTCTATGACAAATTCTAAAATATTGTTCGATTCTCCCTCGCTTTGAGTATTCGCGGAACGCCAAAGCAACCGCAATTAATCCGGCTGCTGACATACCAAAACCTTGGCTAGTTGGTAATTCAAGTGAAACCGAAATATCAAATGATTTATCGTCGTCTATCAGTTTTGCATAAACTAAATCATCAATTAAATCCTGATAAAAAATGTCGCCATTCGGCATCAAATTACCACCCAAGTCATGAACAGTAAATGTACTATCTTGGATATTATGACTGTCTTGTTTGATTGATAATTTAACTTCGACTCCATGTTGGATATTTATTCCAACACCACGACTACCTTGATTACGCAATAGGCGACCTTCCTTCTCCACGGTAAAAAATAGAGTAATGTGGCCACCAATATGTGAAACATACTCTTTCTCCATAGTATTCCCACCGGTTCAATTGATTTGAAATATCTTATCGTATTAGAATAATTTAGTCAAAAAGTAAGGGTGTAATTGAAAATCAAGTAAATGTTAGGCTAATCATGGCCGGAGGTAGTATGTTGCCACACGACAGGGGACATTTGCTTTGGACAGCTGAAGATGGCGCTAGTAGAATGTTATTATCGAGCATGGATAGATGGGTTGCCGCAATTCTTGCGGATGATGATATTGACAGCCCTATGTTTGGCTCTAGTGAAACAATTGATGCAACTATTCTGGCCAAAAGCGATGGAATTATTGCTGGTACTGCAATGGTTGACCATCTGATTCAAATTTGGGCTCCCTCCGTTCAAATCAATTGGCGTGCTTCCGATGGAAAAAGGGTCGCTAATGGAGAAGAAATCGCTAATTTAACCGGCTGTCAAGAAACGATTCTCTTGATTGAAAGGGGTATGTTGAATATCCTTGGCCATCTATCTGGAATTGCGACAGAAACCAAAAAGTGGGCGAGTAAGGCAGTAAAACAGATTGCCTGTACTAGAAAAACTACCTGGGGCTTATTGGACAAATGGGCCGTTCATTTAGGAGGCGGTCTAACACATAGATTAACAAAAAATGATGCTTTAATGATTAAAGAAAACGACTTGGCATCTATGGGGGATTTCGATAACGGGAATGAGAGTAAAATTGCCGAGCTCATACAATCCCTAGAACCAAATCAGCTGGAGTCATTCATTGAAATTGAAGTGCGAAATGAAAAGGAAGCTCTTACTGCGGCCGCAATGTGGCAACAATCACATGAAGATGTTGATACAAAACTGGTTATAATGTTAGATAACTTTGGGCCAGAGCGATGTAAAAAAACCGTCATACAATTAGAAGAAATGGGGCTTAGAAGCGCTGTTTTATTAGAAGCAAGCGGCAACATCACTTTCGATACACTGGATAATTGGTTTGAATGCGGAGTGGACGTGATATCCACAAGCGCAATAAATAGAGGCGTAAAGCCACTTGACATCTCGATGATTGTTGGTGATTGAATGGGTGAATTTACCGCCGACAAAAGCCACCCAAGATACGATTCATTATTGAGAAGACATAACTTAGAAGTTGCTGCTGCCAAGGGAATGTTAGCCGATAGTGCGTTAATTGCTCACGGACGCGGCGAAGCGTTCGATTATTTACTTGGTGAGAAAACCTCTGGTAACGCCTTTTTAGCAACAAAAAATGCTCTTGCTCACCTAAGTGCTGCCAAAAAGCCGGTTATTACAATCAATGGCAATACTGCAGCACTTGCTGGTAAAGAGTTGTTGCAGATTGCCCAATATCTCAATTCCCCAGTTGAAATAAATATCTTTTATCGAACGGATAAGCGTATTTCTGCTATGTTAGAATACCTCGAGAACATTAAACAAGAACACAATATTTCTACAGAGATTCTAGGTGAAAATCCTGATTCAAGGATTCCTGGCCTTCAAGGGCCGCGAGCAAGGTGCTGCCATGACGGCATTTATTCAAGCGATGTAATTCTAGTTCCTTTGGAAGATGGTGACAGATGTGAAGCTTTGGTAAAAATGGGTAAAACTGTTATTGTGGTGGATTTAAATCCTTTATCTAGGTCTGCCCGAATGGCATCAATAACAATAGTTGATGAAATATCCAGAGTGGCTAGAAACATGCTTGAATTGATTGAGAGCGACGCAAGACCGGAGATTGACATTGACTTTGCTAACAACAGCAATCTTCAAGCGAGCGTAAATATAATTGCCTCGAATTATTCATGACAGATGGATTACGGCCGAAAATTAATTTTGTCGGCATAAATGTTTTATTTCTAGACGTCGAGTTAACCATGAAAAAGATGGGGAGAGAATTAGGCAGTAGCCCAAGGAAGGGGACTTTTGGGACCAACATATCATTTGACATTGATGAAGCCTCTGCACCAGTGAGAAGAAGAATAAAGCAAGAAACTCATACAAAAATTGATCCCACTGAAGATAATCAAATACTGACGGAATGCCCGGGTTGTGGTTCAGAAATAAATCATGATGAATGGTTAGATTGCCTTGTTGGATTTGTTTCTGGAGCTTATGAATTTGAAATTGGCAACCCGGTAAGAGCACGGATTGTACAAAATCTAAGAAATCAAACCGCGAAAATAAACTTACCACAACCAAAGGAAAACTGGGAATTGGCTATTGTCGGTAAACTAATGACTGAGATTGAAAAGATTGTTTTGGCTGAGGTAAATCGAAATCAACAAAAACAGGTCGCTTCAGCCGGGTTGAGCGAAATTGAGCGCAATGAACTGATTGCTGAAACTGAGGCAAGAACCATTAATTCCATGGCAATTGAAATTCAAGAAGCCTTGATTGCTGAACTAACACCAAGACTTGAGCAAGAGATAAGGGCTCAAGTAGAACGGGAATTATGGCAACAATTTGAGCAAGAATGGAAGAATAGGTCGGCAAATAATCTTGGCGAATAATAATTGAAAAATCAGTACTGACATATACTGTTAATGATATTCTTCATAGGCTGCCAAGATTACAGTCCAATTATGAGGGATAACCGACTCCATGTTGACTCATTGCCAGTAGAGGTTCAGAAACTGTGTGAAGTTATGGCTGGAATTGATCCTAATTGGAGTCTAGAGGATTGGTTACGATATCAAGCAAATTCAAGTTTGGAATTAATTTCTAGCGAATTAGAAGTTGAACTGAAAACCGCAGAACAGCGATTAAAGCGGATAACAGACATAAAAAATAGAATTTCAACACCTGTGGAGGAAAATCTACCGACAAACCAGACGAACCTATTCGATTGCTTTAGCATTGAATATGACAGAAGTATCGTTGGGCTTGGTTCAAGAGCGGTTAGCAATGAGGATGAATTTTCCGAAACCCACCCTGTCAGCGCATTTCTAGACTTGTTGCCCAATGAGCAAGGTGATGACCCACTACTTGCAGTTGCTTGTCAAAACCTAATGATAGTCATTGATGATGAATTGGCAAAAGGTAAAGATTCGGCAACATTAGAAGTGATTGTCACCGAATTAGATAAAGCCGGCATCGCTTTTGAGGAAATTGATGAAGCGATCGAGCATTTATTGATGAGTGGAGCAATAATTGAAATTGAGGATGATTGTTTCATTACTATCTAATCGAGGTTTCGCGATGACCTTAACCAAAAAGCAGGCTGCACAGCTTTGTATTGATGCAATCAACTCAGAACGGAAATTAAAGCAGAAAGTCCTCATTGTTGTAATCAATATACTTGTCATTGCGATAATAATAACATTCCTTACATCATGGTATTTTGGATTAGCGTGTGTATTAATTTGTGGGTTATTAGGACAATTTGCCCATGAAAGAATGGACAATTCCATTCAAGCAAGAAAAATACTGGCAATGAAATCGCTTAATTGGCAGCAATCGGAACTAGAAAATCCAGAACTAATGACTAAATTGATTAAAATTATTGGCTAAGTGGCAAATATGGATCAAAGTCTTGATATTTCACGACTAGAGTCGGAGGAGAAAATTGTCAAGAGTTTAGCCAAAGTTGCAATTTTTAGTGCTACAACATCTGTTATTGTCCTAATTTATGGTTTTATGATACCCGAACCAGTTATTTTCCTTTCAATTATCTTGATTCCCATAGCAGTTACTACAGCGAGTAATTTGATTAAACGAATCTATCAACGCAAGATCGAATTCTTACTCAATGATTTGCGATCTGAAGAATTTGCCGACAATATGTCAAATACTTACATTAGTACTAGTAAACAATCAAATTATCCCAATTCAGAATACCTAAGAATTAGAGGTAGTGATGAAAAAGGCCCTGCTTTTGGTAACAATAACGAGAGCTTCTCTACCCACGGCAAACGGGTTGACGCCATGGCAAATCGAGATTATGATGATATTAAATCAACTAGTACAGGTGCTGAGAAAATGATTCGAATTGCTGATGAAATTCAATCAGAAATATCCTCCAAACTCTGGGATAAGGCGGAATCTAAGGATAGTGATTTGCTTGAAGCAGGGGTTGATAGTTTAGGCGAGTTGTTAAAGACCGGCTGGTTTGAAAAAAATAAACAAGATGGTGCGGTTGAGCGCTTGTATCAAGAAAATAAAGGAAACCAAATATAGGACTCCTACTTAGACTTGGACATGAAGGTAAAGGCAATTCTAGTAGCAGGTGGCCATGGAAGTCGATTGTCCCCCTTTACCAAAATTACGCAAAAAACTCTACTGCCAATTTATGATAGACCTGTGATTGATTATGCTTTGGGAACTATTAGGCGGGCTGGAATAACTGACATAACCATAATTTCAAATCAGTTTATTGGTCAAATAGCCAAGCATGTTGGTTCGGGTTTTCCCGGTGAGAAAATTCATTACGTCTTGGAAGAAGAACCTCTCGGCGTTGCAGAAGCCCTTGATTTAGCTAGGCCTCATAATGAAAATTGCCGACTTTTGATATATTTTTCAGATAATATTACCACAATAGAATTAACACAGTATGTTGATTATTTCGAGAATCATGAATTAAATCCTGGGTGTCTTTTATTGTCGAGGGATGAAGATAACCCTCAGGCCTTTGGAGTTGCGGTATTCGACGAAAATGATAAGATTATAGATATAATTGAAAAACCAGAAAATCCGCCTTCAAACGTTGCTATTGGCGGAATCTATCTGTATGATGAGCAATTTTGGTCTGTGGTTGATGAGTGTCACAGAGAACACTCTGGTGATTTCTCTATTTCTGATGTCAATAGAAAATATATTCAAAAAAACCAAGTTGAGTTATTAAATATCGGCAGAGAAACATGGGTTGATTGTGGCACTCCGGACTCGTTACTATCAGCATCACTGATGGCTAAAGAAGGTAAGTTAAACCCAAATCCATTCCGATGAATTATCGAAACCACAATACATTACATAACCACAGGCCGTATTATGAAAATAGGAATTATAGGGGCTGGCATGGTTGGAGGAGCCATCGAACACTGCTTTGGTGAAGTTCATGAATTATTCATTCACGATCCTGCTAGAGGAACTCAGCTAAGTGACGTAATCGACAACGTCGATTTTGCGTATATCGCAGTTCCAACACCGCCTCATCCAATTCATGGTGGGTGTGATACAAGGATTGTTGAAGAAATTTTAGATTCGCTACCCAATGGATTCACTGCGGTAATTAAAAGCACTGTTGTTCCTGGAACAACCGAAGAGTTCCACCATCGATATCCGCATCTTAAGATTGCATATTCACCAGAATTCTTGGTTGAACGAAGAAGGTTGGCAGACTTTGCAAATCAAGACATTCTTGTTTGTGGAACACACCACAAAGAGGTTGCAGAAATGGTCTTTAAACAACATAAAGATGCCAACGTATTACGCAATGAAAACCTGTTCCATGTTACACCAACGCAGGCCGAGTTAATCAAGTACACAAAGAATACATTCTACGCCATAAAAGTAATTTTTGCTAACCAAATGTATGATATCTGCCAAGCCTTAGGCGAGGATTGGTACAAGATTAGAGAAGTAATTACTACTCCGCAAGAACAACCAATTGGTAACTCACATCTTGATCCGATTTTTGGGCTAAACCGAGGATTTGGTGGCAAGTGCTTACCTAAAGATTCACAGGCATTAGCAGTGCTTGCAGAATCGCTGGATTGTAAATATGAATTGCTTGAGGCCATTCAAAATGATAATAACCAATTACGAGATATTCTTACAGGAAAGCCTAGCGATGTGACGACAAATGATGACTAAGTCCATTTTATGGTGATATCGTGGCTCAACAACAATTTGCTGCGATTGCACCTAGAGGCACAATCAGAAGATTTGCCTTTGCTGGTACAGCAAACACCTTGTTATTCTGGATTCTCTGGGAGTCATTACGTATATCGCCTGTATTAGAATTATGTTCTGAAAGTGGCATTTGGGCAATTGCATGGATTATTTCTTGTACTATAGCACACTTTACCCATAGATACCTAACCTTCGATGGAAGAAAAGATGTGAAAATTACTATGCTTGGAGCATTTACGGTTTATGCAATAGGTGGAACGTTATCCACTATCTCCTACGAATTATTGGTTTCAAATCTCGATTTCCACATTCGTATGATTTTCATGATGAATACGTTAATTTGGGGACTTTTCACTTGGGCAAGCATGCGTTGGTTTGTATTTGGATATGATAACTAAAGCGACAAATTCCAACCCGCTCATAAAACGATTTTTTCCAGCGATTTCATGCGAGAAGTTATTGGCTAATGAGCACCACGGAGTATCATGCTGCCAGATACGATTCACAAGTTGTCACGGGATGAGAGGTTCTCATATGCTAGATTGTTAGCCTTTATGGCTCGAGTTGATAATGAACTAACCGTTGATGAAATGGCTATGTTTGAACAACGTCTTGGTACCGCATTACTATCACCAAAACAGCGAGAATTAATTCGTCAAGCTCTGAAAACTCCCCCACCACTTGATGAGTGTCTATCCGGACTTAGTGAAGAAGCCGGTCGTCTAGCATTGAGAGACACTGTTTTAATGGCTGCAGCAGATGGTACAGTTGATGATGATGAAAAAGAAGTTTTGATGGAGATTAGTGCCCACCTTGGGCTCCCAGATGATACTTTAGAACGATTATTGAAATGGACTGTTGAAGGTTATAATTGGATGCAGTCTGGCTATGATATTTTGAATGATCTAGCGGAGTGAAACCTTTGTTTTCGGACATGGTTAATGATTTGACCATTGAGGAGCGGTTAGCACATGCACAATTGATGGTAACCGTAGCATCTATTGATGGAGAGTTAGTTCAAGAGGAGCTTATTATGATTGAAGCAATTATGGGCAAATCGATGCTTCATCCAGAAATGAGAGTTGATGTCCGAAACACGTTAAACCATCCGTTAGAGGTTGAAAAGTGCTTGGAAATATTATCCGACACAGGGCAAAAAATGGCATTGAGAGATGCTGTTTTGGTCTCAGCATGCGATGGCGAGTATGATAAAAAAGAAATTCGAATTATCAAAAAAATTGCGCGAACTGCGGGAGTTGATACTGAAACACTTTCGCAAATATATCAGTGGGTGGAAGATTATTGGAGTGTTTACAACAAGTGGGCAAATTTCCTATCATAATAATGACGAGTCTTCCTTTTTCCAGTAAATTATTCTCTATATTAGGCGTTTTTTGGAGTTTTTTTACTTTATTACAAATTCATTCTCCTATCCTTAGGAAAGACGATTGTTTATTACTGATAAGTGATACGATAATAAATGAGCATTGGTGGGATAAATGGGGATTCATCCAAAGATTGGAATTACGGGGCTACCTAGAAGCGGGAAATCTGCGGTAATGGAAAAGGTTCTAAAAATGCTGAGCGAGGAAAGAACCCAAGAAATTAGACTTAGGGGAAATCCTACTGGTAAGCCAATTATTGCTGGACTACGTACTGAACCAATCATCGAAAACGGCGAACGGCTTGGCTACAAAGTGATAGACATCATTACTGGTGATGAGGGGATTATCGCTCACAAAGATTTCGATTCTAGATTAAGAGTTCTCGGCTATGGCTTAGATTTAGAGGCGCTAGAAAAAGTTGCTATACCGGCGATTGAGTATGCAAAGAACGAAAGCGAAGTTTTAGTAATTGATGAAATTGGCAAATTCACTGTAGAGAGCGAAAAATTCGTAAATTGTGTTAGAGGTGCGATAGAGATTGATAAACCAACCTTGCTAACCCTACACAAAAAAAGTAGACATCCACTGCTTCAAGACATTCGCCGAAGAGACGATGGCAGAATCTTAGAAGTCACTCCAGTAAACCGAGCATTACTGCCTTACAAGATTCATAAACTTATGAGAGAAACTTATTGAGTGCCGTTTAGTTCATCACTAGTATACTTCTAGCAGCACCATGGACGAGCCGAATAAGGCAGCGAATCGCATCTTGCTTGGCACCGGATTTGGCATGATCTTAATATGCGGCTTTGCTATTATTGAAGAACGCATGGTTATTGATAATTTAGGCGTTGGACACCTATTTTTGTTAGCCGGCATTATCTGTTTAGTTGTGGCGAGGCTGCTAAATTATAATACATCATTTCTAATGAGTATATTTCCCAACGAAACCGAAGCAGAATTAACACAACGAGTAAGTGATGAAGTCAATCAAATCACTCGAGACAGCCGGGTGGGGAATGCTTGGGCAGAATTAGAAAGCAAGGTTTTAGCTGAGGAAATCATTGAAGAGCAAGAGTAATTTTGTAGCGAATATTCAAGAATCCTCTACATCTCCAACGAAACAGGCGATAATATGAGTGATGTCCCACAAGGTTTGTACTACACCAAAGAACACGAATGGCTTAGAGTCGAAGGAGATATGGTTACTATTGGGATCACTGACCATGCCCAGGATGCACTTACCGACATTGTCTACATTGAACTACCGGAAATTGGGATGGTCGTCGAAGACATGGGTGAGTTCGCAGTTGTCGAATCAGTCAAGTCTGCTTCTCCTATTTTTGCTCCACTAGCTGGAGAAATCGTTGAAGTCAATGATGAATTAGAGGATACACCTGAACTCATGAATAACAGCCCATATGAAGAGGGATGGATAATTAAGATGACCGTCAATAATATTGACCAAATAACCAGTCTGATGGATGCTGCAGCATACAAAGCAGAAATTGGCGAGTGACCAATTTGACATCTGTTGAAGAACATCTTGCAATTTACATCGATGGATCTTGCCTAGAAAATCAAAATGTCAATGCTGAAACGCCGGCTGCCTGGGGAATGGCTGTAGTTATCGGCGATAATGGGCTTGGAAAGGGCAGTGGTGAAATTCTAGAAGAATCGTGGGGATTTGTCGTTTGTAATCCTAATGATAATGAATTCATCGGGGCGGAAGTTGGCTCCAACAACACCGCCGAATTAACCGCATTTGCAATGGCATTACGTTGGTTGTTAATCGATGGGAGTGAAAAAGCCGCTATAATTTACACTGACTCGCAATATGCGGGCAACTTAGCTACGGGGGCATGGCGGGCAAAGGCTAACAAAAGCCTAGTCAAATTTGTTCAAAATTTATGGAATGAAGTCAATCAAATACGTGACATTGAATGGCGTCACGTAAGAGCACATCGCGGACACCGGTGGAACGAGCGAGCCGATCACCTTGCCAATCGTTGCGTTAACAATCAATTACCAATACCATTGTCGTTTTGGAAACCTGGTCAACGTTAGTTCAGCCTATTATCGAGCCATTCCCTAAGTGGGCTGGAATAATCTGGGTTACGTAAACCATAATCAATTTGTGACTTTAACCATGATAACGGATTTCCTGAATCATACCATTGATAATCACTTAAATCTACTGCAATTAAACCATTGCCAGCCACCCAATACCTTTGCAGTTCAATCGTTTGATATTCGGCGAATTCACTTACCGGGAATTTTGACAATAGTAAATCCTTGCTGTCCTTGGTAAAGATATATCGGCCACACAATACTTTGTTGGACGGCGCATCCTCAACAGCAGGTTTCTCAATTATCCGTGAAATTTTTTCACCATCAAGTTCTATCACTCCATAGTTACTCAACTCTGCTCTAGAAACAGCATAAATTGCTGCACAAGGCAGACCGGTCTCGTTGAATACTGAGATTAACTTACGGGAAGCATTAGATGCTGCAAAATTCTTGACGCTTGAGAATTTATCGGTAATTATGTTATCTCCCAGTAATACAAGATAAGGCCCGTCGATATCATTGAGTGATTGTAGTATGGCGTGGCCAAGTCCAAGTGGTTTGTGTTGAGTATGTACAAAGAATTTTATTGAATCATCCACAGTGAACAGCGTTTTGCTGATTTCTGGTTTGAGTAAATGATAATCCTCCTTACTCTCCAAGAATGTTGAAAAATCTTTGCTTGGAGAGGTGATTATATGGATTCTAGAAACTCCTGCTAGCACTGCTTCCTTTACCAAGTGTATGAATGCAGGCACATCGACTAGTGGTAACGACTCTTTCGGTAAATAGGCGCTCGTTGGGAGCATTCTACTACCTAATCCTGCGGCAACTATTACAGCATCATTAACAACTGTCATCGAGAATCCTAAAGGGTACAACCTTTCAAGCATAACCCATCATGGCGTTATCATGGCAACGATTCCGGAGTGGCGGTGGATTACGGTCGCTGGCTTGTTAATGGTCGCACAAACCATGCTTGATTTAGCACCAGAAGGCCCCTGGGGTGCCAGTTCATTCACTAGAGGATTGATTGGTTTGTCCGGACTATGCTGTTTGTATGTTGGTTGGTTTCGATTCACATTCAAGCAATCNGGGATTATTCCGTCAATAAATCGATGGCGTNAGCCGGAAAAAAGTTGGAAATTGGTCTTGGCCTTCTCGTTTGTCTGTATACTTTTGGTCTATATCACAAATAATACGGAGTTAAAAGACGTTCTTCCAGAAACCTCTGGCATGATTCTGTTACTTATTGCATCGTTATCGATGCTAAACGCGATTTATGTTGGCTTGGTTGTGTCAGGACCCTTAAGCAAATCTATCGAGGAAGAGTAATCAATCGAGAAATCCTAATTCTTGGTCAAGAGTTTCTAGCGCTTCACTAAGTTGCGGTAAGGATTCTGGCTCTTCCATGGTGCTAACATGATGCTTTTTGGGGACTGGGGTTGGCTTATCACCGCTGCCGTCTAACCAATTAACCCATTGATAGGATGAACCTTTTCTTCTAGCCTCCATTAATTGCCACAGCGGTTCTAAGTCACATTCAAAGGAGTGCAAATCAGTAAGTCTTGAAGCAAATTGTTCGACTGAAATATCTGACATTTTGATTAATAATTCACGCATCCTTGTTCTTACCAACTCGTCCCCATCTTGCCATAAAACCGGCAATAGTTTTCTTGCATCATCGGGAAATGTCTCAAAATAATCACGTAATGAGGGCACTAAATTCCTACGCACAATTGGCAAATTATGGTTGCTCAATTCGGCTAGGTTGTCTGCCCACATCTCCGCGTCTAGGAATCTCAAATCTGATGAAGTAGTACTAATGGCAGCAAGAATATCTGAATCGTCATCGGCCTTTAACTGATGATAAAATGGCAACGCATCTTCTGACAATCTTCTAAACAATCTCGTCAAAACATCGGCCATTGCTCGACGCACCCTCAAATCACTCCTTGACATTAGCAATTTTGCCAAATCGTGCCCAACCGTTCTGTTATGGTCTATTGCCTTAGCGAGGCACTTTGTAATTTGAACGGCAACTTGTGAGTCTGTATCCGAACACATTCGAGTTAGAATATCAAATAGCCCGAGCGGCTCTATCAACTCAGGCCTCTCCAGCAAAAGTCTAATCCATTCAATTAGTAGTCTGCGCCTATCGACGTTGTCACCCTCCAATTCATTGAGCATCCATCTTGCTGCCTCAATTCCCAGCTCATGAGCGACAACACCAGTTAGTCTTGGGACGATTGCATCTGGGTTCCAATCTAGATTCTGAGGCCCCCTCTCTGGTTGGGTATGCCATGTACCCGGCCTCTGGGCAATAGCGATCGACTCAAGCAGGTGATACCCTTGGTGAATTTGTTGCCCCAAAGGCCCTATTGATAGTCCGTTAAGCAAGGCAATACTCAACCACCATCTTGCCCCATCAGGGGCTTGTGGATCGAGTGCTTGCGCAAGCCAATCATTGTTTATTGAAAATATCAATCGTTCAGCGACCATATCAGCACGCTTTTCAAGCCACTTCTTGTGCACTTTATACGGGTCATCGGTCAAATTCATACGGTGAGGAACTACCAAATCGACTACTGTGTTCAATTTATTCTCGAACAAGCCTCTATCTACATGTAACAACCCTATCCCTTGTTGTATTAACTCCTGAGCCGAAATTGGTTCGATGACCGGAAAGTCGGCATCGGTAATCGGGGGATGGGGAAGAGGCCATGATTGCGTCCCGCGCTCTAACGCTTCGACTAGTAATGTCGCCGCCTTTTCAAACACAATCTGAGAAATCTCAGATCGACTCAAACTCATTTCTATCAGCCGANAATGTGTAGTTAGATATCTAGTTCAATGTTCAGGTTTTGGATAAGTTCCTTGTATCTATTTCTGATGGTAACCTCTGTTACACCAGCAACTTCAGCAACCTCTCTTTGGGTTCTTCTTTTTCCGCACAGCACCGATGCGATGTAGATAATTGATGCTGCAATACCCGTTGGACCTCTACCGCTTGTCAATTCTTTTTCTTGAGCAGCCTTGATTAGTTCATATGCCTTTGCTTCCACTTCTGCATCAAGACCAAGTCCTGAACAAAACCTAGAGATGTAATCTTCTGGACCTGTTGGCATAATCTTCATTTTTAATTCTCTTACCATGAAACGGTATGTTCTACCTATTTCTTTTCTTCCGGTACGAGATGCTTGGCCAATTTCATCAAGTGTTCTAGGAACTCCACATTGACGACATGCCGCGTACAATGAAGCTGCAGCAACACCNTCAATTGAACGCCCTCTTATCAATCTCTTGTCGACCGCTTTCTTGTAATTTACCGCAGCTGCTTCGCGTACAGACTTAGGCAATTCTAGTCTGCTGGCCATTCTGTCTAATTCTGCAAGCGCCATTGCAAGGTTTCTCTCGGTTGCATTTGAGACACGGCTTCGCTTTTGCCACTTTCTCATTCGATAAAATTGTGAACGATATCTGGAATTGATGGTTTTACCAGAATAATCCTTATTTTGCCAATCGATATCTGTTGAGAGACCTTTGTCGTGTAGCATGACCGTCATTGGGGCACCAGTTCTCGCTCTTTGATCGCCTTGTTCTGGTGAGAACACTCGCCATTCTGCTCCTTGGTCAATAACATTGTCCTCTAGCACCAGACCGCAGTCGTCACAGACGACTTCGCCTCTCGTTTCATCTCGAGTCAGATTTCTACTTCCACAATCACTGCATTTTACAATATCTTCAACTTGTTGTTCATCCATTTGTCATTCCCCCCCTAAAGAAAAATAGGGCAACACTCTTAACCCCTTATGCGAGGTTATATCAAACTTATGGCAGAATTGGGTCAATTTACGACCCGGAAAAATTGCATCCGATTAGTGTGTTTTATATCTCTCAGCATATAGTTTATGACAAATTAAGGTGAATGGTTATACACATCACAAGCCTGCCCGAAACGATTGCCATGGGTGTTAGCGGCGGGAAAGAGAAAATCGGCCTAACACCGGGGAAACGTGTTTTATTCCTAACCAAGGATTTAGCGTTAATTAAACAGCAGTTATATGATGGATTAAATCTCAAGATGAGTGATATTAATCCCGAGGATCTCTTGGACGATATCAATACCGACGTAATGACTCCAGCTTGGGTTTGTTTTGACCACGAACCTGCAGAGATAGCGAAAAACGCCTATGCTGGGCTGAAACACAATGGGCTTAGAGTGTTCAGTGAAAACGCCTTGATTAATGGTGATTTTGAAGTGATAGTTTCTGGTCAAAGGAAGGGCACTGGCTCAAGTCGAGAGACTGCCGCACAATGTGAAAGATGGGCGGGGATACGTATTGTTATTGCCGGATCATTCGCCCCAATCCACGAGAGAAACAACATAAATCTTGGGCAGTTGATGGGAGATTATGCAATGTTAGAGAGATTACAAAATGGTGAGCAATTGTTGTTATCTGAATTCATCGACAAATACGATGAAGTGACTAAAATAATTATTCAAAAAGGTGGACTATTCCCCTTTGCTAAGGCATTAAAAAATGGCGAAATTGCACTGCCGGCCATTGAAACCGGTCAAAAACCGATGACAATGGCAGAGAAAATTATTGCTAAGAACCTTGTTGGCCAAGCTCATGGGCAATGTGTGAAACCAAATGACCCCGTAATAGCTCAAGTTCAAGGCGGCTATTCCCACGAGTTTACCACGGCACAGGTGCATACATTCTTGACCGAAGAATATGGTAAAGATTACCAATTACCAAATCCAAGCAAATTCGCAGTATTCGAAGACCATTTGCTGTATGCGCACCACAATCCTAAATTCGTCCCATTCATGGACAAGGTCCAAACATTACGAGATTTACAAAACCAATTCCAACAACATACCAGTGTCAGAGATTATTCTGCTATCGATGGAGTATCGCCTGGAATCTGTCATCAAGTTGCGCGCGAGGAGTTCATCGAAATAGGTGATTTTGTACAAGCCACTGACTCTCACACCTGTATGGGTGGAGCATCGAACGCATTAACCTGGGGAGTTGGTGCGACCGAATATTCCAACTTAATCAGTGCTGGTTTTACCTTCGTTAAAGTTCCCGAATCGATTAGGTTTGAATTGATTGGCGAATTGAGCCCCGGGTGCACGGCAAAAGATGTTATTCTGCACATTTTAGCAGATCACGCTCGTAAAGAACTGACTTTGAACCGTTCCATGGAATTTGGCGGGCCCGGACTAGCAAGTCTTTCGGTGGATGAGCGTGCTACGCTATGCAATATGGCAACAGAATGTTCGGCAAGAACTGGTATCTGTGAGCCAGATCAAATTCTATACGACTGGATGAAGAATGCCATGCCAAATTTATCAATCGATGAAATGGAAAAAAATTCGGTGACCCCAGACCCAGGCGCCCACTACGATGGCGGAATACACATCATCGAATTATCATCGATTGAGCCAATGGTAGCACATCCTGGAAGTCCAGACGAAGGAATACCGAGTGACCCTACGAATGGGGCTTTGATTGTCGAGATAGGTAGTGTTGCAATCGATATTGCATATGGTGGCTCTTGTACTGCTGGTAAAGAAGACGACATCGCATATTACGCCCAAGTTTGTCAGGCAGCAGACGATGCTGGTCTAACAGTTGCAGAAGGGGTTGATTTTTACATCCAATATGGTTCTGGTCAGGTAAAAGATTTAGCGGTTAGGAAAGGTTGGCACGAATTATTCTCCAAGGTTGGCGTGAAACTAATTGATCCTGGATGTGGTGCCTGTATTGGGGCTGGCCCTGGTGTATCAATCACGCCTGACCAAGTCACTGTTTCCGCTATTAATCGTAATTTCCAAGGACGTTCGGGGCCCGGAAAACTTTACCTCGCCAGCCCACTGACCGTCGCTGCATCGGCATTTACCGGGAAAATCTCCTCATGGCAGTACGGGCTTTTTGAATGATAATTATGAAAAAACGCACTGGTTTGATTGCAGCAAGTATTGTTGTAGTCGGGATTGCAATAACAATTACCCTAACTCAGGCTGTAATCAACCTATTCTTCGACTACATTAATTGGTTCACCGACAACGAAACACTAGGTGCTGCAATATTTCTCGCATTGTACATCATTTTTGGGATAATTGCACTACCAGCAAGTTTTCACAAATACCTTGCTGGGGTCATTTATGGGTTTGGCCCTGGAATAATTATTGCTTGGATCGGTTCTATGATTGGGGCTATTGCGCCTTTCTTGCTAGGGAAGAAATGGATGAATCCTTACGCAAGAAAAACCTTGGAAAATTATCCTAGTTTGAAAGGATTGGAAGACGAAATGACCAGACAGGGAGTCAAAATTGTCGCATTGACAAGAGTAAGTTTAGTAATACCATATGGAGTACTAAACTATGCTTATGGCGCCACTAGAATCAAATTCAAGGATTTCATGATTGGAAATCTTGCAATGATCATCCCGTCGATAATGTATGCTTGGTGGGGCTCTCAGACTATTGTTACTGGTGATGGAATTGAAGCTGCGGCTAAAACCCCATTTGATTTTTTTATTATTGGGCTGTCAGTTATCATTACCATTGTCCTCATTGTAAAGGGCAAACAAATCATTGATAACCTAGAACGCGATGTTGAAAACCTGCAATAACCTACGTTCATCTGATAATTTCTATGTTAGTTATTATGAACCGTCGGTAATCGAAGTTGTGTGTTGCTGGCCCGAGGTCATTCGGATCGAGGAGGACCAGAGACGGAGTGACAAGAATGTCAGGTATAGCACAAAAACTAGCATCTAACCAAAAACAAGTAGCGATCTCTGAATTTTTTGAGAAGAATAAACACTTCCTAGGTTTCGATTCACCGATTAGATCATTGATAACTGCAGTCAAAGAGGCTGTGGATAATTCTCTGGACGCTTGTGAAGAAGCGCGAATATTGCCGTCAATCAAAGTCAAGGTCTCTAAAATAGACACAAAAAAAGACATCATTGAACTGGTTGTGGAAGATAACGGCCCAGGGATTCCACAGAAGAGCATTGAGAAGGTTTTCGGCCAACTATTATTCGGTTCAAGGTTTCATGCAATAAGACAATCAAGAGGCCAACAAGGAATTGGAATTACCGGCGTGGTAATGTACAGTCAACTGACTACCGGTAAACCAACTCATGTAAAATCAAAAATAGCCACCGAATCTACCGCAGCCGTTGTTGATATCGGCCTTGACACAAGGAAAAATAAAGCCACAAAAAGTAATGCTGGCAGAGAAATTTGGCTTTTAGATAACGGTGAAATGAAAAAACATGGATTGGAAGTTACCACCCGAATGAAGGCAAAATATCAGAAAGGACGTCAAAGTGTCTGGCAGTATTTGCGAATGACAAGTATAGTCAATCCTCATGCCGAAATTACCTTTACCGATCCTGATGATGAAACTCATCACTGGCCGCGAGTCACCGAAAGGCTTCCCGGTAAAGTTGAATCTATCAAGCCTCACCCACACGGAATAGAATTGGGGCAGTTACAAAGAATGCTAACCGAATCTAAGGATTCAAGATTATCAGTATTTTTGAGAACTAATTTCTCCGGTGTATCAACTAGGGCCGCAAAAGAGCTATGTTCTGCCGCTGAATTGGATGTAAAAGTAAAGCCGAAACAGATGACTCCTGAACAGATACGCTCCTTACTTGAAGCCTTCCAAGGTGAGAGACTGTTCAATGGCAAGCCGGTGAAATTACTAAATCCGCCCACTAATTGTCTTTCACCAATTGAAGAAATGCTAATCAAAAAAGGTCTGTCAAAAACCATTGACTCAAGGTATGCAATTACCATGACAAGAGCCCCGAATGTTTCTCAAGGCAATCCTTACCAAGTTGAAGTGGGCTTGATTTTCGGCGGCAATATGGCAGCAGATAAGCCGGTTGAGATTTTGAGATTTGCTAATAGAGTACCGCTAATGTATCAACAAGGAGGTTGCCTACTGACCAAGGCAATTGAATCGGTTGATTGGCGTCAGTACGGGCTTGATCAAGCCGGAGGGAAAGGCGTACCCAAGGGGCCTGCGGCCATCCTAGTCCACTTAGCCAGTACAAATGTTCAATTCACCTCCGAAGCGAAAGAAGCGTTAGCAGATAATACAGAGGTCATGGAAGAGGTTAGAAAGGCGATGTTAGAAATGGGTCGCGGTCTGAGGAAGCATCTTGAAAAGAAAAAGAAGATGGCCAAAACTAAAGAGAAATTCGAATTGATTAACGATATCTTGCCAGCAATAGCCGCTAAATCCGCCCAAATTCTAGGTAAACCCGTGCCAAATTTAGCCGGTTCGATTACCAAAATAATGTCTGCAGTAATTTGTGAAAGCACCACTGAATGGAATAAGGAAAGCAAATCTGTCGATGTAAACATAAAGATTTACAATTACACTACGCGTTCAAGAGCATACACAATCTTGGCAACTTGGCCAGAAAAAGTCAGCGGCTCAATGAAAAATAATGAACGTGGTGGCAGAAAAGAAGCCACTGGTGTTTGGGCTTGGAAATTAGACACTTTACAGCCTGGGGAATTTATTATCATTAAATATTCACTTGAAGGTTTGGAAAAAGGAGACTGGACTGAAACCGATGTATTTTTCCGAGGCAGCCAAGAAATCATCGGTGCAATGAAGATGGATGAAAAATACCTTGAAGAAATTCGTAACCAAGAGAAAATTCTAAGCGAATTAAGTGCATCAAATAATATTGGCGCGGGAGAAAACAACGATTGGAAACAAATAGTTGTTGAGAAGCCTGATGCAATTTCTGAATCGGTTCCAGGACCATCGATTAAACCGCCTTCAGGGCAATCAACCCTGTTTGGAGGTGAACAATAATGTCAGCGAGAATGAGTGCTGATGATACCAAAGCTGCAATGCAAACGGTAGTCTCAGAAATGTACGATAAAATTGTCAAGGGCGAGGCGCCCACCATGACTTTACCAGTGAGGACAAAAAATAACATTGGGTTCGACAGAAAACTTGGAGTCTACAAATATGGCAAAAAAAAGTCGGTACGGGATGCTACCAGTTTAGGTTCGGCAAAACAATTGCTTAGAGGTTTGCACGTTATTGAATTCATTGAAGATATGATTGATTCTGGGAAATCATCTACCCTAAGAGAGATGTATTACATCTCAGAAAGTTGGGGACTCGGGAAGTTTGGTAGCCAAAATGAGTCGAATAACCTAGCCGAGGATTTAGAGATCGTCACAAAGTGTCTAAGAGAAGACTTCAAGCTCAGACCCGAAGAAGACGGGGCTAGAATTATTGGAAATCTAACCTTGCAAGAACGTAATCGCCGAGGAGAATGGATGAGGATTAATGCTAGAGACGATGTCGGTGATTCTGGATATGGTGTGCCTTACAATGTAGAATTGGAAAAGATTGAATTTCTCGAACACGATATTAATTTCCTCATGGCGATAGAGACCGGTGGTATGTTTGACAGGTTGGTTGAGAATGGTTTTGATGAAGATTACAAATGTGGACTATTACATTTGAAAGGGCAACCGGCAAGATCCACAAGGAGAATTATCAAACGTATGAGTGAAGAATGGGATTTACCAGTTGTTGTATTCCTTGACGGTGATCCGTGGTCGTTCAGAATTTTTGCTTCGATAGCTTATGGTGCGATTAAAACTGCTCACATTTCAGAATATCTTGCTACTCCAAGCGCAACCTACCTTGGCATTACCTCAGACGATATTCTCGCTTACGACCTGCCTAGTGATGACCTTTCAAAGAAAGACATTGAAGCCCTCAATGCCGAACTTTCTGATCCAAGGTTTGCAGACTCATGGTGGCAGGATCAGATTAACATGATGTTAGAACTTAACAAGAAGGCTGAGCAGCAATCGTTAGCAAAGTATGGTTTAGACTTCGTCACAGACACCTATTTGCCAGAAAAATTAGCGGAACTTGGCCTTGCGTAATCGTACAAGCATTATTGGAGGACTTCAAACGAGGGTTGTCTATGGCGCAGACTAATGCTAACCCATGGCCCATGCGTATTGCGATAATTGGCCTGGTTTGCTTAATGATTGGTGCGATTGCCATTTTTTCTAACATGGACCAAATTGATGCGGCGTCAAGTCCGAGAAAAATCAATGAAACCTCAATCACCGGGGGCGGGGCTGAAAATATTGAACTAAGAGAGAGTTGTTATTCAGCAGTTGTTATTTCAAACGACATATCAAACGTCAGTTTGCTCAAGATGAGTGGCTCAGATATTGTTGGGAATGCTTTAGAATCGAGTAATTGCAAAACCGACTGGACGCCAATGGACTCCGATGGTAGCAAATTTACCATCCTCAAAGAGTGGGACGTATCCGAAAAAGGTGAATATATCCTAGAGGTGGAATGTGAATCAAGTTGTGATAACTCAACACTGTGGCTCGTGGATGCTACTGGCGCACAATGGAGAATGTTAGAGCAACCAGCACTAGTTTTTGGAGGTGCAGCGTGCTGTATCGGCTTGGTAATACTGCCACTATCATTCATCCTATACATGACTAACAAAAATTCTGGTGGTCCGAAAGTAATGATGGTCGGAGCGAATGGTCAGGTACTGCCAATAACAGATTTAACCCCTGAGAATATCGCAAAAATACAAAATCAACAAATTGAAAAAGTTGACAACCCGTTTGCCGATACAGGAATAACAGATTCCGAAGAGTTTGTAGACGGTCGAGAAGATGTAATGAATGGTACCTTATTAACCACTGAGCAGGTATTTTCCCTTATGAAGGGTGATGTTGATGAAGCGCAGAGTAGGGTTGCAGATCCGTTTGCCGACTACAATAATCTACGTCAGCCAGAGAGCCAAATAAAAGCCACTAACAGTAAAGAGATTGCCTCATGGGATGAAGGTTTAGGTGCGGCCAAAAACCAATCAAATCAACAAGAACACACCAAGAAAATCAGAAATGATGACAATCGTGAAACACCTAAACAACCTGCTGCTACTACAAAACCAAATGCTTGGAAAGAATGGGACGAAAACTAAGGTGATGTTGTGAAAAAATATCTTTCGATTGGATTGATAGTTGTTGGAGTATTGATGATTATTTTCTCGTCACTGGGGGTCACACAAGACCTCACTGACTCAGATACTGTCGATGCGATGCTACCGCCCTGTACAGTAGAAGAAGATGGTTTACCTTTCGTTGGTGATGAAGAAATTACATGCTACTGGGGAATGTCAGGGGAGATTCTTGAAATCCCTGGTGAAGCAATTGCTGCTGATGTTGATGTTGAGATTATTTGGGAGAAGACTGGAGTGTGGATTGGTATCGCTGAAGCAAGTGAAGCAAGCAAATGTGAATTTAAAGATGACTATTACGAATGTGAAAAGGATTCTATCAACATGATTGCAGGTGGGCCATCCTCCAATGGGAAAATTACTTGGCAACCTATTCCAGGGGAATATCGTTTTGTTGCTGGCGGAGATGATTCTCAAACTTTACAGCAATTTGATGTAGATTGGAGTTATCAAGCCTCCCTGAAGTCAATATTTGCAATTTCGTTGTTACTCACAGGATTAGGCTTAGCAATCGTTGGCGGAGTAATGTGGTATAAACAAAGAATCCGTTGATTTGAAAAAGGTTCATGAATTAGTTAACCTTAGGTTGAGCAATATGGCTGATATTGACCTTGCGCTGAGGCTTTTGCAAAACAAAGTTCGAAGACAAATCCTAGAGAGACTAGTAAGGGAACCACATTATCCAATGCAGTTAGCTGACTTAATCGGTGTTAGTCAACAAGCCATCAAAAAGCATCTGAAAGAATTAGAAAATGGTAACTTCGTTACCAAATTAACCGTCCCAAGCGAAAAAGGTGGGCCGCCAAGGACAATTTATACCGTGCAGGAAGCCATATCAATAAGAATTGACCTTGGCCCTGATTTATTTAATTGCGAACAAAGAAAACTCCCCTCTGGAGGGCCAATAAGGTTGTCTAGTAAACTTCCCAAAGTTACTCACTCTGTAGCAGAGGTGGTAAGTGGAAGGAGAAAAATCTCAGTTAGTGAAGGTGTTGGCCACCTTACAGAACTCAACCAAGTTATTGAACAGTTAGATTCAGAAAGAGATGCACTGATTTCGCTACACCAACATATTCGTAATCGTATCTCCCAGGGGGTTGATAATGACTTTGAACAATATGAGGAGAGGGTTATGATTCACTCGATTATCGAGTCGCCGGAGAAGCGTCTTGACCTTAACTTACTAAGCAAAGAATTACAACTGGGACAGCAGCAAGTTTCCGAACTATTGGAAGAGGTTCGAGCTAAGTTACAAAAACAGATTTCCCATAAGGCAGGTCATGTGATTGCTGCCCCTGAAAACTCAAACCTGTACTGGTGGTTAGGCGATTATAAAAAATAGTCCAAGGTCGTTTATTTATCTGAATCTAAGACACTAACAAGTGATGATTGCTCCGCAATTCGCAAATTCACTTCCTCTCTTCTCACCTTACCCACAAAGTAAACAACGCTGAGTAGTGATAGAGTCAGTAGAATAACGACAAACGGTAGAGCCGTCTTGCCAACAATTTGTCCGGCAACATCGAAGAATGGGCTTGGAGATTCTAGCGGTTCTGATACAGCCATAATGTTGTTACTTTCACTACCTTCTACAATCTGATTTAATGGATCAACTACAACATAAACACCCTTGCTACCCGCAACGACTGGGTACAGCAGATAAATCTCAATTTCCTTGGCATCCTCTGAGGCGTCAGGAGCTAACAATGCACCAACAACTTGGCGCATAACGACACTATCATCATCGCAACCATTACGTTTGATGTCATTAACGATTGACTGGCTATTCACATCATCATATTGACACAAAACGATTTCGATATCCGTAGCGTGGGTATTGCCAATATTTTGCAGAGTAATACCAACGGGAATTGTTGAATCAATATCAGCGCTATACTGTGAAACTCTAATGTCTTTGATTACCAAATCTGGTGCTTTTAGACTTAATGTAACGATGAACTCGTTGCTATCAAGGTTCTCTCCCTGCCACGATGGCGAGGAATCATAATCCCCTCCTTCAGTCATATCTCCCGCCATTGATACAACCTTCAATCCAACATTACGAGTATCTAATTTTGCGGTGGTTGAAATTTTAACTACTGCAATCATTTCTACGGTTTGGTACGGGGCTAATTTTGGTGCCATGTAGACCATGTTAGGTTCAATGTAAGCACATCTGTTAGAGTCCTGTATTTCCTCAATCATTGAATAGTATGCATCAATTTCAAGTTGGTTGGTATCCGCTGCTGGCATTGCCTCTGTGATAACAACACACTCTTCATCAACACTCAAATCGTTACTGATTTTCTTAATTGTGCGCCATTCTACGGACCAGCCGGTTAATGCTCCCATTCCAGGTAGCTCATTCCATATCAGATCGTTACCTTGTGATTGAGCTGTATGATTGTCTAACGAGGGCCAATCTTGTACGTTACCATTATTGGTAATATTAACAGCAAAACTAACAATCTTACCGGGTGCAGAAACTTTTACTGGGTTGTCGACTGTTGAATCCATCGTAATCTCCATGTCATAGAATTCATTGACATTAACATACAGGAAATCGACATCGCGTTCTCTTGTAATCCTATTCTGCTCATTTGGATATGCTTCTTCTGAAAGTGTTTTGAATTCGACAACATACAAACCTGCTCCAATATCAAACTCTGGAATGTTCATTAAGACATCAAATGTTTGATCTGAGTCACGATCTAATTCCTCTAGACTCTCCCTTGGAATTACTATGTCCCAATGTCCGGTTCTAACTGGTACACCTGTAGGATCAATCACTGTAGTCAAACGAAAATCAAATCTGTCCGGCCCATTACCATTATTCGTCGTGGTTACTGGAAGAACCAGCTTTTCACCGGGGTTTACTGCTATTGCTGATATTGGATTGCCGTTTGAGTCTGTGATAGATACAATTCTATCTGTCTCCAGCTCGATTTGGGTATCAAGGCTATACTCATGGATAACACTAACAGTATATCTGCCGGTGTCTGAGACCTTCTGATATCCTTCTAAATTGGCTTGTAATGTGAAACTCCTCGAGCCAATACTTGCATCATCTGGAACGCAGATATTTACCATAACCGTCCATGTCTTAAAAGTAGCTCCTGCATCAAGTTTCCATTCGATTGGCATCCCTAATGTAGCATCTGGACCCCCTGGAGTCTGGGAGAAATCGATGTCAAAAACCCAATTAGATTGACGCCATGTCGATTCATCGATATCGTCAGGCTGAGTATCCGGTGCTCCAGGCGTACTAAAAATTAGATTACCTGACTCAAAATTCTTGGTAACATCTTGTTCAAATGTATGGCAATCGCCAGCCATTATCTCTACTTGACTCTCTGCTGGCAACATCTCTTCGAACACTATGTTTCCTTGAGATTTAATCGATACAAATATTCCTAGTTCAAGAATATCATATGTGCCCTTATCCCTAGACTTTATTGGCTCCCCCTCTGACCAACCTTTGAGATATATTACGAAGGCCCCGGGGTCTTCAGTTGCCGGGACTTTGACGGTCAGTATCTTAGTAGTTGATTTACCTGGGTCAAGTTCTACACGAAGTGGGAAAGTAATCTCCCAGCCAAATGGTAGTAGCCATTGTTGTTGACCTTCCAAAGTATTCGGATCCCAAAACAAAAAGCTGTCTTGAACGTTCCCCGTATTAGTAATCGAGATAGAGAAAGTCGCTTGGCTACCTTGCTCTATGTCCTGTACACTAAGCGATGTATCTAGATTTATTCCGTGGACTACATCCATCAGAGTTAATGTGGTTAAATCGGACCTTATTGCTGGATCTTTGTAGGATTTCGCAGTAACCACGATTTGAGCCAATTCATCTTCATTTGCTTGATAGATGGTAGGTGCTTGTACTCTTAGGAAGAAATTGATAAATTCTCCACCCTTTAGGTAAATTGATGTTGTGGGCGTGATTTGGGTTTGGTTTTCTGAAAAGAAAATTTGGGCAGTCCAATTCCGTGGAATGCCTGTCACGTTTAGCCCGTATGTGTCGGCAACCAGTTCAATATCGCCTGGTGTTGAGTTGTTCATAGTCAAATTGTACGTTGTTTGTTCGCCTGGCTCAATCACGTGATAGAAGGTTTCTCCAAGTGCCAATTCAACATCCACTTGTCCAGTAAGTACGTGGGAATAACAAATTGTGAACGCTCCGTTTTGTTCATCGTCACATTTGTTTCGATCTGACCAACCAATGTGAGCACCACTACCTAAATCATTAGCAAACGCTGGAGGCATCCCAATCTCCGGCCTACCACCGGTATCGGTCCCGAGTTTATTGCTTGCCCAACCAGTGATTGGGACTATTTCCCAAGGGTCTAAGGCATATTCGCCCAAACCAGTCAGGTCTGTTTGATTTAGTCGAGTATACTGAATTTCTTCGCCGGCAGTTGTATTAGCAGAATCGACCCATGCGATGTGTACGTTATTTTGTTTATCGGTTAGCAAAGCCGGGAATATAGAATGTCCAGACCATGGTCGGTTGGGNGCTAAGCCACCCAACCCTTCTACATTGGAAACCGCAGTATCTTCGATTTTCTTGATAGCATAGGTGGAAAGGCCTTCCTCTGCGCCATCGAAGGCTCCGGCTCCTTGAAGTCTAAGTTTTGTATAATATACTTCATAATTTGCCGACTTGTCAAATCCGTAGTCTCTAGCATCCATCCATGCGATGTGGGTGTTCCCTTCCATATCAACNCCAATTGATGGGTGGAAGGAATAAGCATCATCGATAGTAACGCGAGTATCGTTTACTACGACTAAGTGGCCGTCTTCTGCTGAGCCAGTATCTTCAACGTAACCACCGTCTGCGCTAATTGAATGACCGATTGCGCCTGGAGTCCAAAATGGGTCATTTTCCATTTTTGCATACGGATCTAATACTGTCATGTAAATCTCACGAGAATTATTTGTTGAGACATATACCATAGCCTCTACCAAAGTCTCCATTGCGCCCGTGCCGCTGCTCCCCGATGGGAATTCGTATACTTGACCTCCGGCATTTACATTCCTAGGATTGTTGGCTGGATCTGCCCCTGGACAATTTCTTGCCTGAGTAGAAATAACGCCATTGGGGCATTTAGCCAAGTCAAGGAAATGTGATTGCACTTCTGCATTGCCTCCACCAAAACCTTGACCATACAAACCGATTGGAATTACCCCTGCCTTCACACAATTGTCATGCGCTTCATCTATTGAAGTGATATCATCAGCCTGTTGGGCTGAGTCGCCATCTTTTGGCCCTTCATCAGAAACGGGAATTACTATTTTTGTAGCATTGGGATTCCACCTGTGGTTAGCGCCACCTGGTAAAGGTGTTCCCGGAACATTGTCGTTGTTATCTTTCCAAGACAAGCACGCCCAGTTTGTTCCCGGCCCCCAATCTTCTCCGGTATCTCCAGAGTATGGGTTTCGGTTGTACACGGTTGTTGATAAAGTACGGATGCCACCGGAGTTATCACCATCTCCAAGTGAGGTTGTACGAGGGCCTTCACCTTGGTAATATCCGCTGCAATCGCCGGATTGTGCTGCCGCTGGAGGCCAAGATACACCGTCTAGCCCGTAGATTGTCTCATAAACTGTCATATTAGCCACCTCTAACAATGGTTTTATACCTTCAAAGGAGGAACCATCAGAGAAAGTTCCGCCATAAATTACCGTACAAACATCTGCCCATTCTGTATTCATTGAACCTGAAGAATCGATGACAAATACCAACTCAACTTTGCCTCCTCGGGTATCATCCCATGTAATTTGCACCTGATCGTTGGCGTCTACAACAATATCTGGGTGGCCTTTGTGACCAATAATTGGAGTTAGCAAAGTATCATCAAACAGAGTAATGGCAGCAGGTGTACTGAAGTCTGGTTGAATCATTGAATAGTATATTTGAGGTTGGTTGAAGAATTTTTCAAGTTCATCATACTCATCTTGCCAAACAATGTGGACATTGCCTATTGAGTCAACGTCTAGCGAAGGCCAATCTCGGTCCTGAGCACGTTGAGATATTATTGTATCATCAATACCGGTTATGGCGCTATCGGTTGAGGATTGACCGTTGAAAGGTAGTATTTTGTATGGACTCAATGCACTATACATGATTTTGTGAGTTCCAGATTTGTCAGTCCAAACAATGTGAATGTTGTCGTTCGCATCAACTGCTGCATCTGGGTGCCAAACTTTGTGAATTCCAGGATTGGTTATTTGCGTCGCATCGATGAGAATTTCACCATTACTCGACAACATCGAGTAATACAGGTGCAAATTATTTCGAGCCCAAATGATATGCACATTTCCCTGGCTGTCGCCCACTATTGCAGTTTGTGTATCGGATGCTGAGCCTCCATCTACAATCTGTTGTGGCTCAGTAATCACCACAGTATTTGCCTCGGCGTTATCGCTTGCAACGATCATTCCAGACAACACAGATAACAACATAATCGATACTAAACTCATAGATTTGTATGTTTGACTCACGGACAATCCCCTCTTACAGCGTATAAACCATGTTTTCATGGTACTTAACTGCGACCCTTTCAGGTCATATTTTGTATAATGTGTTAAGCCCATTCAGAAGGGTCAAAACTTGTCCCGAATGACATTTTTTCGTCAAATTCTACCTCTATGCTTGCAGGCTCATTTGCTGGTGATTTTGGAGGCTCAATGTTGGGAGGTTTGTTATTTTGCCAATCGTCAACAGGGCCTGGTTTTCCTACCCCAGGGCCATATGAATATTTTATTTCATGAATAATACCGAGTTTGGCTAGCCAGAGTCTTCTTAGCGAATGCATGAATTCATTTTTTGATATTCCATCAAACCAAATCGGTAAGCTGACATTAAAGGCTTGTAGCGGGCCTGGTTTTTTGTTGCCCTTATGGCCCATGTGAATACCCCAATCTACGGACGAGTTAATCAATTGTAGCCTAGCTTCGTGTATCCATTCAGTCCAACCATCTTTGTCATCCTTCATGTGGTTAGTCATTTCATCTTGCTGGCCTTTATCGACTCTCGTCATACTAGAAATTGCGACAAGATCCCTATTTTTGGGAATTACCACGGCAAACATATGTCCCTGCTTACCTTGAGGGTACTTGATTAGTAGATGTGCATGAGCTCTTGGATCATTTTGTTCCTTGACAAATAATCTTTCTTCATCTAGCCATTTTCTAACTAAAGATGCCGTTTCACTCGGTGTCACGTTAACGCCGAATAACTCATACCGTTTGAATCAAACCCCCGATTTATCTCGAACTTGATAAATCACGCTTAATTTCAGTAATTATTTGGAATAATTCAGTTCTGTCTTTCTGAGGTAATCTAAGTTTCCGAATATATCCTCTTAAATCGACATAATCGTCCCAAACCAAGGAAAATAAACGGCCGGTAAAAAGCGAAATTGGGAATATTGCCAACCACAGCATAATTATTGACAAAGCAACACTAAATTGTGAAGTACCTAAGAGTTCTGTCCAGTTTATATTCACAACGTCTTCGATGGTACCACTTTGCCAATAGAGTGCTGCGACAATTAATGTTGATGAAATTGGCCAGATTATGATGGAGCCAAACATCGCTGCTAAAAATTGGTAAGAAGTCCTTGCGTCAATTCCCTCGTCGGTAGCATCCCCGAGTATCCTACCCAGGATTATCTGCGGTAATAATGATAACAAAAAGATTGGTAGCAATATAGTGAATAGTCCTATTCTAATTGCTGCAAGCGGCAATTTACTTAGTTTGGGCTTTGTCAAATTCGTAGAATCATGATTTAGATCCCTTCCATCTAGCCCGTGCTTATGGAGTAATTCTGCTGCCTTTTCGGATTTTGCGACCAAAGAATTAGTAATTTTTTCAGGTTGTAAATCATCGACGTCGGCGAAGTCGGATTCTAGGCGATACTTGTCTCTAAAATATCGGGCTTGTTCCACCTCGCCTCGCCAAGATTTCGGGGGGTTGTTTTCCATCCTTCCCTTGAGATGTCCTAGTAACAGTAGGCCCCTATACTCATTCCATGAATAGGCATTTGGACTTAATGGCACTAAGTCTTGCCTTAATTTATCTCTTAACTTAAACACTGACTCTGCTGGCGGTTCTGACCATGTACCGGTAGAAACCGCATCGACGAGATTTTGTGGCACCTCGCTATCCTCAACCTGTATTGGTTCGCCGTATTCAACCCAAACATCAGTGCGAAAGTATTCTCTTGTTCTGAAGTGGAGTCCCATTGGAATTAACACTGGCAATTTATTNCCCGACGCCTTTGCTAGAGCACTTGCTGCAAGAACTGTGCGCATTGGACCAGTTCTGAATCTTAACATGTATGAATTATTGTGACTAGTTCCCTCAGGGAACAAAACGCATCCATAGCCTTGCGAAATTCCCGATGCAAGCGCCATTAGGGACCTGCCGTTGAGAAAATTAGCTTCTTCTTCTGTACAACCGCCCCGGAGTAATTCAGCCTTTCTAACCACTGGTTGGACCGCCATCTTTCTAGTCCACCAACCCAGCATTGGGCGGGTCACTAAATCATGTCGGGCGCCCAGCACAAAGTATTCCGGGTGATTCAGCGTTATTTGTAGTGCATCTAATATCCCATTTGTATGCCAGGCACAGCACAGAGAGCCGCGGTCTCTAGGTATGCTTTCGGTTCCTGATGATTCTATTGAACGGTATTGTACTTGGCTTATTTTGTGGCAAATCCAATAAATCAATTTAGTCCAAAAATATGAGCCTGGAGTTTCGCCTTCATAGTTGGGCAAAGGCGTATTTAGCAGCATATCCATTTTCATATTCTTGGCTGACTTTGACAAATATGGCAAAGCTTCGCCTCGATGATCTAAGACTCCGTCATTCATCGCTTCCGGATCCGGATGTTTCACAAGTCCACCCCACTCAATTTTTCTGCCAAGGCTGAAAGTTTTNGGTGATTGGGTTCTCCGCTTGTTTCGGTATTAGGCCACATAGCCATTAGTGTTCTTCCGCCGTCCCCTATTGTTCGAGGAATAACATGAACGTGAACGTGAGGAACTTCCTGGCCGGCAAGTGGCCCATCATGAAGGCAGATGGTAAAATCAGTTGTGTCAAATACTCCTGATAATCTTTTTTGAACTTGTTTAACACCCAAGAATAAGCTAGCTATTTCCCCATCAGTTAATTGATGGAGATTAGCAACTTGTTTGTGAGGAATTACCAAGGTGTGGCCATCACGGCGAGGAAAAATATCCAAAAAAGCATACCAGTCCTTGCCGCTTGCGACCTCATGGGAAGGAATTTCGCCAGCAATGATTTTGCCGAACAAAGTCTGGTCGCTCATAGGCTGGGCTAAGGCACTCAAGTTATTGTCTTTGACCGAAGAGTTGCTTCCGAATTCTCTTTCTGCCTCTCTCTTATTGCTTGCAGAGTGAGATTTACTAGAAAATAAAAAAAGTGAATATGAAGGATATTAGTAATAATTCGTTTGAGGTGATTCGGTCTAATATCTAAATATTATTTACGCTTGGACTAAGTATGTCAGATGTAAAAGCCTTGATTATTTCTCTAATTATTTTAACGTCATGTACGCTTATTCCATCTGCGGCCGGGGAAGAAACGCAAAGCAATGTATCGAATGCTTGGGTTGACGGGTGGAAATTGCAGGTCTCCGAAAATTTGCAGCTTCATTCCACCCACCAACTCAGGTTCTTTGATGGAAGTTATGGGTATGACGACTTGGGCAACTTCTATGTCGCATTTGCTGAAGAGAACGTCGAAATTAGCCCGAAAGCGCCTGGAGAAATCGGCCATAAATCAACTAAAAGAGCCATATATGTATTGAAGTATAATCCAGATGGGATGTTAGAATGGAGTAAAAATGTTACCTCAACACGCAATGATTGTAATACAAATGATGATTGGGATTGCAAACTTATGGGCTTGCATATTGTTGGTGAAGATACCTTCTTTATGACCTGGCAAACCTATCACACTGCCACATATGAATTTGATAATGGAATTGATGTTGACGTTAGCGGGCACCGTTTTGCTGTGGCTTATCACAATCAAGAAGGATGGCAATTTGCTGATTCGATGCAAACACGTGGATGGACTGTTGAATATGTAATAAAGCAAGATTTGGATGTCAATGATAACCTTATTGTCGTTTTCAAAGAAAATAGCAATGGTGGACTGCATGAATATACTATCAGAGCATTTGATGAGAATGGCGGCAAATGGGCGCGAAACCTCGAGGTTTCTCATGAAAATCCAACCTATGATTATAATCCATTATTAATTGATGTTGTAGGCTCTCAGACCCACTTTTTCGCTTTTACAAAAGATTCCATTAGATATGACTCACAAGCGATAAATTGTCCTTCAGATTCTACCAATGATTACTGTCATGTTTGGTTTAGTATCGATTCCAACGGAATCAAGCAGAATCAGGTTGTGGTTAATTACACCTCCGTCAAATTCACCGCGTCACTGGTTCATGGTAATGGCATTTTCTTGCTGGGAACCACAGAAGACCATACGTGGGAAAATGAGGACACAGCGAGTAACTTCACCGGTAACATGACTGAACATGGGGAGCGAACCGCATTTATTGCGAAACTCTCTGATGAGGGAAACTGGGATTTGAGCGAACCAGTATCGGCGAGTTCCGGTAATGAAATATATAATTATTTTCAACAAAGAGATGAAGGCTTCGCTAATCTTTTTGTCAACAAAAATGGCGACGTTACGTTTCATTTCCAATCTCTTGATGGAGGATATTATCAGTCAAATTATTTTGCTTACGCCGGCCAATTCACAGTATCAACATATCAAACTTACATAACAATTAATCCTCAAGGGGCGTATATATCACACACAACCATTGGTTATCAGGATACCGACAGAAATAGTAATGATTATTCAGCCAAACCTGTAGTTGGCTCGAATGGTTATTTGGCTGCATTCTTTGAAGGGCGCGGCGGTGAAGGCGATGTGGTTTTACCAGATGGTAGCACCCACTATGGTGGACTAGCATTCATCGACTATCAAAACGGTGGAGTTCTCGAATTCATGCCGATAGAAGAATGGAATGACCACCATATGTTCCCAATGGCAATTAGTCCAAATGGAGATTTGATAGTATGGGAAGAACGACGGATAACCAATACTTGGTATAGATCTTTCACTACTTACGCAGTTGATGAAGATGGCGATGGTATTGGCGAAGGAGACAATTGTCCAATTATGTACAATCTTGACCAGTCAGACTACGATGAGGATGGTGATGGCGATGCATGTGATGGTGATGATGATAATGACGGCATTGTTGATGCTCTGGATGAGTGCCCAACGAGTGATTTAGAGTGGGAAAGTAACTCACTTAATAATCATGATAGTGATGGTTGCGAAGATAACACAGAGGATTACGATGATGATTCAGATACGATTGTCGACATACTAGATTTGTGCCCCCGTGGCCTCATTGGAATTGGCTATGACGCAGATCAAGACGGCTGTAAAGATTCAGAAGACACTGATGACGATAATGATGGCGTAAACGATGGTTCAGACGGTTGCAATCCTGGAATAATTGGGTGGTCTTCAGGTTCAATTACAGATCACGATGGCGATGGATGCTTGGACGCCACTGAGGATGATGATGATGATGATGACGGAATTGTTGACGCCCGTGATACTTGCCCAAGAGGATTAACTAATTGGCTCTCTAATTCAAAAACTGATGTTGACGGTGATGGATGTAATGACCAAATAGAAGATCTAGATTGCTGTACTGAAAACACTGACAGCAGTTCACCTGACACAACAGAAGTGATAACCACGGTGTTTTATTTGTGTCCGGACACTCTTGAAGTGGTCGCCAATGTGACAGAGTGCCCAGAGTCAGAACAAATTTCTGAGGATAAAAATATAACAAATATAATTATTGATCCTATGTCGAATCTCTCAGATGAATACGAAATCTGTCCTGGTGGAAATTATATTGTAGTTGGCGGTATTGATTGTCCTGAGGAAAATGTCACTAGTAGTGAGGATGAAACAACAGTTTTGATTGATGAATCCTTTGAACCATGGATTCTTTATGTGGCTATTGCTTCTGTTTTCGTCTCAATTTGCTCTATGCTGATAGTGATTTTTAGAAGTGGTTCAGGCAAAAATAAGAATCAAGATAAATGGAGTACGGAATCAATGGATGAGTTATTCTTGTCGACTTCCCCGAGTAAATCTATCGAAGAGTGGAAGACCGGCAAACAATCTCCTCCTGTCGGAATGAGTGGCACGGTTGATGATGGTTATGAATGGATTGAATGGCCACCAAAATCTGATGATTTCTGGTATCGTGAAGAGGATTCTAATGACGAATGGCAACGGTATGACAAGAAAAAATAAACCCTGCCTATGATCTAGTATGCTGGAAACCTATACCGCTAACTTTGGTTAAACAATTTCTAAATTATTAGATTTGCCAAAAGGCTTTGACTATTCTGAATAGACCGGTGAAATTTTATCTCAAGGAATACGGCGAACGGAATAGTTTGCAAACTCGGTTTATCAGCTTCTCAAGGAGGTGTTAGTATCCAATTACCTTTCTGGCCTTTTCTCAATGCTAGTGTACCAATATTTCCATCAATATCAACTGTAATGTGATGGAGTAATTCGGGGTTCTCTTCCAAAAAGTCGCTCCTTTGGTGTACTCCTCGAGACTCATTGCGAGCTAGTGAAGACCTAACCGAAGCAGTCAACAGCCTTATGCCAGCCTGGATTCTCAACAAATCAACGTAGTTTGTGTTGGCAATCAAGGATTGCTGATCCAAGTGTATTGATTCTGCTAAAATTTCTGCTTGCTCCAACTCTCGTAAAAATCCGGACAAATCATCCGAACTATTTGCAGATGAGGTGAACTTGGCGGCGATTGAAAGTAATTTTACGTCCAATGCGCCGACTCTTTGAACTGTATCTGTCGGTTGTTCAGAAAACCTAGCAGAGAAATTTGCCTGGCATAATTCAAGTGAATTGAGTAAATTTTCCGTGTTAGAAAATGATTGGTTCTTCACCCAATCTGAGGCATGGGCGCCTGCACTACTACCGCCCGATAATGCATCCAATAACCGGTTACCGGGTAGAACTCCTGCGCCGTTAAGACCGGAACATGCTGCATCTCCTGCCGCATATAACCCAGTAAACCATCGAGACCAACTGCCGACCACTGCTCTGCCGCATTCATCGGTAGCAATTCCTCCAAGTGTTTGATTTACTCGATTCTCTAAACCGACAGTATATTTATTCATATCTACGCCAGTAGAACCCTTCACTGTTCTGAATACAGATTGCCACCAAACCTTATCATCGCCCATATCTCGAGCATCGATTACAGCCCCTGAGGATTGAGATATGACATCACAAAGCTGTGTAAAATTATCTGCTGAAATTGGGTTGCCAGAGGCATCACACAGGCTTGCTCCATAACTCAGCATGTTAGATGGAAGTGTCAATTTACTATCAGTTACGCCGAACGGGGTTTTAGAAATAAACTCCATGTTTCTTAGCGGCATTCCGGATTGAAGAGCCAGATCCATCCCAAAACCAATTCCAATGCCGTTGAAAATCCCCTCAAATCCACCATCTGCGATGATTATTGCTTTGGTTTGAATTGCAACAAATCTACCATTTACCATATCCAGAGTGACTAATCCGTCTACTTTTTGTTTAGTGCTGACTAACATTATTGGTAGTTGATCTCCTCTTCTAACAACTCCGTTCTTCATACATTGTTCTTCCAAAACCTGTTGAACATCCCTAACTGAAGCATCACCAGCATCAACTGTTCTTGGACTAGAGTGCCCTATTCCTTTCTTAGTTAATGGTAGGCCTTTAGCATCTCTACTAAACACTACTCCCGCCTTTTCTAAATGATTCATCTCATCGATTGCCATATTGGTTTTTGTCGTAACAATATCTTGGTCACACAAAAAATAACCGGATTTTATCGTATCTTCACGATGTCCTCTGTTGTTCATTTCTTGGATTGGGGCTGCCAATCCTTCTAACGCGGTAGTTCCACCGTTGCCTAAAGCCGTCGACGAAATTAGTAGTGTTTTTGCCCCATTTTTTGCTGACAAAGCAGCAGAGCGTAATGCTGCGGGGCCATCGCCGATAACAAGTATGTCCCACGCTTCCATTGTAAGTCACCCGACAAAACCACCGAAGGGTGAAGGGGAAATAAGCCAACCGCATACAAAGGCTTTGTTGGCCAAACCATTATGATGTAATTGGTATTTCTAATTCACCAATTTCACGAGCTTTTTCAAGTCGCACCATTCGCTTTCTAAGGGCATTAGAAGTTTTCCTACTAACCTCTGTCGTCAAAACCCTTGATTGTAAAACGATTCCCGATTCATCTCTGAGTACAACCTGTACGTTGGTTTTACCGTAGAAATTCCTGTTCCATGCAATATTCATCCACAGAACTACACCTTTGTGTAGATATCTCGGAATCCAATCTAAGCAGTCTTCATCATTGGTTGCCGATAATTTCAAGGCGTTGCGCGGTGGTGGACAGGCATCTAATTCAAACCGATGAGTTCTGGTTTCCGGCTCACCATTGGGAACCAGCACCTCAACAGTGACATTACGCTTCTCAAAACTCTGATTGTTTAGAACAATAAACAGATTTGTTGCACCCCCTACACACAAACCATCAAGCGCTACATCCATACGCCATTTTGCTCTCGAAATTTCTGGTTTGCCACTCAACAAATCAATCTGCAATCTGTCTAGCAAATTGAATGCACTTGGTTGCCATGCTTTAGCATGCGAGATCAATCGCTGTAATGTACGCCAGTTAAAGTCGCTCTCTTGATTATAGAGGATTGTTTCTTGCTTTCCTTTGACGATAAAGGTTGAAAATTCTTTTCTTGCATCCCTATCGCTTATCTCGCCTAAATTATGCAAGTACAACACAAATAACAATCTCTCAAGGGCTTGTTTCTTATCATTACCAGGGATTAAAGACTTATGTAGCTCCAACTTCCAGTTATTCCACTCCAATTCCAAATCAGGATCCAAGTGGGCAGATAATAAATCACTCAATATACTCCCTAACTGCGTTTGATGATGAGTTGGCGCATGAAATACCAAATTGGGAAACCTATCACCCAACTGTTTGACATTAAGATTGGTATATTGTGCGTGGAATGTAAAAATAAAACCCGTGCTTGCTGATACTAATAACGCAAGATTCCAAGCAACTGTTCCTGATTTTGTGGCGCTTGCCAATATCAACATAGAAAAGGCGATGCAAATTAGAACTGTACTGATTAAATTTGACCGGCGATGGTCTCTCAAGCCATCAATTATCCTATCGATACCGGGTTGCACTCTAAGTGTGTGTTTAACGCCATCGGTTAGGCCGCCTTGCTCGCGTAAGGACAACTTTGCTTGCATAGCATGCCACGCTGATTCTACGGCGATAATGTTAGGAATAATTGCTAGTAAAACTGGTAATGGTAACAGAATTATCGCCCAATTCTTTTCAGAAATTTGGTCGGGAAATAACACACCAAGTAGGGCCGTGAACGATAAAACTAGGCCGACAATAGAGCGCCAGTAAACCAACAGCGGGTTTCTTGCGACATTGCCAAATAACTTTCTCCTCGTTTCCAAATGATCCCATTGTATGCGAGTCTTCTCTAGTGGATCTTCGATTCTTTCAAATCCATGACCGTATGGGTCGGGCAATTCCAACGCCGAATCTGAGGTCTTAGGATTGTTACGAGACATCGTATCACGTCAACCAATAGGTCTCTCTTTTTACTCATTGCCCAAAATTTTAGTTTCACGATGGGATTAAACGGGCGCGGCAGGATTCGAACCCGCGATCTTCGGCTTAGGAGGCCGACGCATTATCCAGCTGTGCTACGCGCCCGACCTTGCCAAAGGCCATACTATCAAGAGGATTCCTATCTACTCAAGCCGTTGAATGTTTAGCGACATCGAGTAGAAACCTTTCCAATTCAATTCGGGGCTGTGAGGTTCTAAACACGGAAACCTCGCACTTTGCTAAACTAATCATGAACTTCGATAACAATTCATCATCGAGATTCATCCTACCTTCTGTTAAAAGTTTATGAAATTGGTTAACGATATCTTCTGCTTCAAAATTCTGCTTTTCCATCAACTGATCTAATAATCCCATCGCCCCTTTCAAAGTTCTCACATTGCGCCCATTAGTTTTCTCCCATCGCCAATCATGTACTCGCCCGCGCATCGCCTCTTCGAGTACTTGTTGAATCTCTCTCACTTTTATTGAGGAAATAAGATTCTGCAAATTCTTCCTGTTGGATAATAAGTCTCGCTTACTCATGAGATATAAAATGAAAATTGCTTTCCGGATGTTGCCTTCGCTTACATGTGCTATGTCGCCAATAACTCCACGTGCTGGTTCAAGGCCTTCTTGCTGCGATATTTCTGACAGTCGAGTTGCGATTATATTTCGGTCGTAGCGAGAGAGTCGCACATGTTGAACTCTACTCCGTAATGCTTCGATTAATCTCGAAGGGGTTGTTGAAGTGAAAATAAATCTTGATGTTGAACTACTATGTTCCATCATCCGTCTTAAATATGCTTGCCGTAAATTTCCAAGATAGTCTGCATCCTCAATAACAATAATTCTTGAGAGTTTTATTCGCCCGTCTGAACTAATGTTGAATGTTTCGCGACCGCTGGGGGGGCCGGGATCATTAGGTACTTCAGCGAGCGAGTCGGTGAAGATATCCAAACTAGTAAGTCCAGCAAGGCTATTGTTGGAGCCGCTCGGCCTAATAAAATCTTCAAACACTTTCATTGCACCAGNCATACGTGAAAGATCTTTAGCATTCAATATGTGAGTGGTAGATTGCCATCCTGGACCCAACAACTGCCTCGCCAACATTCGCATTACCGCAGTTTTTCCAACCCCGCTTGGCCCCGATAATAATAGATGCGGGGGGTTTGTGCTGGTAGATGCAGTGTTGAGAGTATCAATAATCTGCTCAGAAAACAGTAGATGTTCGAACCTCGTCGGGGCTTTAGACTCTAACCACGACGTCATAAACAACCAAAGTAGACGGCGGTTTTTGAACTATCCGCGCGATGATTATTCAGCGTTAAGTTTCTTTGTGCCGGTTCTTCTAAGTTTCATGAAAACTCTTGAGCCGCAAGCCTTGCAACTTATGCCATTACGCTCTCTGTGGAACGATTCGATGCTTCCACAGGTGGCACATTTGTAATCGATTAGTTCTACCATAACCCTCAACTCAACCTATCCGAATAGTCTTCCTTTCTTAATCTGTTTGTCGCGCTGAAGGGCAATACTCTGCTTGAAGTTACATTGGTGGCGCCCGCTCCGGGAATTGAACCCGGGTCGCAGGAATGACAATCCTGCATGATAACCTCTACACCAAGCGGGCGTGTTCGTTCACTCGGGAGCGCAACCGCTATTTAAGCCGCGCCGTGTGGGTCAACCGGGGAGTATTACCATGGCAAAGAAAAAAACGTCCGCTGAACTGGCTAAAGAACAGTCTGAAATTGCCAAGGTAGAAGGCATGCTAGGGGATGCTTTCGGTAATCTTGGCGGCCTTGAGCAAACTGAACAGGAAGAAAATAACAAGCAAATTTCCGAGGATTCCAATGAAGAAGTCAAAACCGCTGTCGAAGCGGAGGACATAGCGTCAAGTGACGACGGTTTTGAAGATGACCAGACTCTGGAAGAACAGGCGAAAACACCGCCAAGCAGACCGCCATCAAAACCACCTAGCGGATCGTCATCAAAACCACCTAGCGGACCGCCATCAAAACCACCTAGCGGACCGCCATCAAAACCACCTAGCGGACCGCCATCAAAACCACCTAGCGGACCGCCATCAAAGCCACCTAGTGACCCTCCACCGTCCCCATCCGATGAAGGTCCAGAAGATGGAGTAAGTTCAACACCGGACTCCACAAAGGATTCGCCTTCAAAAACACCGAGCGGCCCCCCACCTAAATTAGTAAAAAAGTCGCGTGAGAAGCCGCAGGATGGTCCTCCATCAAAACCACCAAACAAAGCACCTAGTGAAGTCTCACCTGAGCAGTCACCTGCGTCGACAAAGCATTCCGATGAGGAATCAAAAGATTTGCCAGCGCAAAAACCCGGTGATGAAACAAATCAGCAAAATGAGGCAATGGTTGATGATTCCAATAACGACTCCAATGTTATCGAAGAAAGCCATGAGGAAGTTACCGCTGATGGTGATTCACCAACGGAAGGGCTGTCTGAAAATGAGGAAACAGAACATAACAAAAATAATGTNGTTGACGGTGCTGATGAAGATATAGCACCAAACTTAAGTGAAAACGTCACAGAAACACTGGCTAACACTGATGTTGAGATAGAAGATATTGTTTCTAAGGAGGCTGAGATCGCTCGTCTATCGGCAGAGGTCGAGAGATTAAGACATTCAATGACTGGTGCAGCAGATATTATTGAAGAAATGGAAAACCCGCCCATGCCCCCAATTGTTCAGGAAGATGTGGTTATTGGCGCGCATATTGTTGCCGATATAGCAAGGATGGCAAGGCAGCTGGACAGAGACGAGCTTGTACGTGCTTCAATGGGAACTGTCGCTATGCTGCATCCTGACAGGCTGGATGTTCTAATTTCAACCAAACACAAAGCCCTTCTCCCAAGAATGAATGAAAATGATATCTGTGCCGGTAAATTAAACGCTGATCCACCTCGCAGTGCGCCTACCGATTGGCGGGTTTTGGAAGTTTTATTAGCCTCGACAAGCATTGTAACTGGTGGCCCAGCGGCAGTGATACACTGTCATGGACCATATTCTACTGCCGTAAGTTGTGAAAAAGATCTTGTCTTAATGCAGCCTATCGATGCAATAGGCAAGGAACAAATTGGAAAGGTGGTCATTGTTGACCCTGATGATGATAACCCTCGGGAGTATCTACGTCAAGTTGCAGAGGCGCTCAATCAAGGGGGAATGCGTTGTGTTGTGATTAGAGGAAATGGCGCTTATGCTGTAGGTGCAGATTTAGACCAAGCTTGGGCCAATGCTGCAATGTTAGAACACAGCATGAAAATAGTAATGCTTGCTAGGCAGGCTAACTTGAAAATTTGACTTAGTATTAACTAATATAAACACTCATTGATAAGGGATTCAATAGTAAATTTTTCTGTGTCAGACAAGCCAGTCATTGCTGTGTCTGCCTGCCTAGTCGGGGAAAAAGTCCTCAGTAGCGGAGATGCTGCAGAGTTTCAACCATTATCACGTAAGTGGTCAAAACACTTGGAATTGATACCAATTTGTCCGGAGGTAGGCATTGGTATGGGCGTGCCAAGACCGAGTACTAGATTGATTGACAATGAGGGAAAGGTAGCTCTTGTTAATCCAGAGAACGGTGAAGATTACACCAAAAAAATGTCAGAATTTTCTCAACTTCAATCAGATATACTGGTCACAGCGGGAATCTGCGGTTTTGTTTTCAAAACGAATTCTCCCACCTGTGGCCTAGGAAATGTCAGTGTCTACCAATTTGATAACCAACATGTTGTCCGAGAAGGTCGCGGTATTTTTGCCATGGTTTTCACCTCGCTTAACCCGCACATTCCAACAATCGAAGAACGGCGCCTTACTGATCCAAAACAAGCCGAACATTTCCTCTCAAGAGTACACTTTTTTCACGAGTGGAAAAAGGCTGGTGCGAATGGATGGGATGCTAACAAAATCATGCAGTTCCACAATGAGAATAAACTGTTCTTGTTGAGTCGGGCGCCGCACACAAAGCAAGTCCTTGGGCGTATGATAGCAAGGCGGTTTGATGAAGGCGCTCATCCGGAACACGTTGCCCTTGAATACATCACAGGGGCACAAAAGGCGCTCAATGTAGTAACTAAAAAAGGTAGAATAGCTCATACGATGGAACGGGTTTTAGGAAAGTTATCTCATCAACTAAGTAAACAAGAAAAACAAGAGGTTGTTGAATCAATTCACGGGTTTAGGCAAGGCATTTTACCTCGTTCTGCACCATTGGAAATGCTAAATCACTACCTGAGAAGATACAACATGGAAGATAAAATCATCAATCGGTTCATCAGTTCAGTACCTCTAGAAATGGGACTTATGGTCAGAGTTTAGTCAAAAGAAAACCTGAATCTTGGAATCTTGAACTCTAATTTGATAAATTTTCAGGTTTTTCTGTTTTGACATTTTTCCAACCAGTTTGCCATAGGGTGGAAAAAACGGAAATGGTGACCACTCCACTAGTTCGCCATCATCAATCCTGTGGGTTGTTTGGTGTAATGGACATCTAATACAATCGTCTTTGACTTTAGCTCCCCATGCCAAAGGCCAGCGCATGTGTCTACATAGGGCTTCAGTGGCAAAATATTGATCGCCTTGTAACCCGATAAGAATCATTTTCTTATCAACAGTAATCATTTTCTTCTTGCCGCTCTTTAGTTTCCTAACTGGCAACGCATCTCGCCATTTACCATCATTAATTTCTGACATTAGCCATACCTCCATCTAAATTAAGTACTTGCCCCGTAAAATTGTCTGGAGCACCAGTTAGCAACCAGTTAATGGCTGCTGCAATTTCGCTAGGTTCATTTATTCGATTCATGGGTATCTTCGAAACTGCAGCTTCACGCATCGCATCAGATTTCAAAATCGTTGCACCCAGTCTAGTTTCTGTCAGTCCCGGTGCGACTGCATTGACTCTTATTTTTCGTTGTGCGTATGTGGCTGCTGCTGATCTAACCATTGCCTCAATGCCGCCTTTTGCTGCCGCAATAGCTTCATGATTAACCAAACCTAGACTACCCGCCACACTCGAGGTAAACACTAACCTTCCGCCTCCGGTACGCAACATGGATTTGGAAATTAGTGATAAGGATAGAAATGCGCTGGTTAGGTTTGTGCGAATGACCGATTCAAAGTCTGCTAACTTCAAAGCGTGTGGAGGTTTTAGTAATATAGAACCGATTAAGTGTGCTGCCCCAGTAATTCCTTCATTGCCATGTTGTTTCGCAATGTCAATAGCAGCAAGAACGTCTGCTTCTACCAAACCGTCACCAATCACCACATTTACCCCTTTTTCTTTCAGAGACGACACCCTAGACTCATCGCGAGCTAGGACGGTTACGTGATGGCCCGATTCGCACAATTGTGACACTAGTTGTAACGCTATATCGCTGCTGCCACCTATAATCAGATATGAATCAGCCATAGAGATGACTGGTTAACTTGACTTTTATATCCGTGTTTAACGCTAATNCTTAGCATCACGATTCGCCCGNCAAATTTCGACAAAGTTTACGAACATTTCCTTCCCAAACTCAGAATCATTAACTTCTGGATGAAATTGAAGGCCAAAGCGGTCGCCATGTTCATTTTCCATCCCTTGAACCCGACATGATGGACTGCTTGCCGTAATGAAAAATCCTTCTGGAACAACATGGACCTCATCATTATGCGATTCCCATACCGTTTGCTGTGGAGCGGTGCCTTGGAATATCTTACCACCTCCGTTTTGTAACTCTATTTCCATTGCACCAAACTCAGGAATTGGAGACTCTCTTGCGTCTCCACCATAATATCGAGCCATAAATTGATGCCCGGCACAAATACCAAGAATTGGGATATCAAGTGCTAGATATGCCCCGCAATTTCCTAACTCACCAGTCAAGCCGACGCGTGCAGCGCCGCCAGAGAGGATTATGCCGTCTAGTTCTCGTAAATCCTCAACCGGTGTTGTATTATCAATAATCTGGGTATCAATCTTCAGATAGCGTAGCATTCGCCATTCCCTGTGGGTCCATTGGCCGCCATTATCAACAACATCAATTACTAACGGCTTATCATCCATTTAATCGCCTCATTCAGACTGAGATTTTCTCGCATGTTTGAAAGATTGGACACAAAAATACGTGTAAAGGGATCCCGTAACGAATAGCATAAGCATCGAACCTGAGGCATAATTTATCCCATCAGACATGACCATGAAGAAGCGAGTACCGCCTAGAGCGCAAATTGCGCCAACCGATACTGCAACGTGCATCCACAATTTTTTGTTTTCAGGTTGCAGAATTGTTAGAATGCCCGGGATTACCATAAAAACGCCCAGCACTGATGGTATGTAAGAAGTGAACGACTCAGCATCGGAGATGAATGAAACTGCTAAGCCCCAAATAATCATCATCNCACCATAACCNANAGTNAAATTTGCCATACTCATGCCCATCGGCTTGAATTGCTCTGCCATGACCATTGCTTGAACTGAATGTCTAAAATTACTTTGAGAGATATTGATGAATGATTGGCTGTTGGATTGGAACGATCGCCTGTGGACATCTCGAGTATTCCGGAAGGTTGGCCAGGGAATATTTGGCTTGAAGGTAGGACAATTGTTCATTTGCAACCCGATCAAGAAAAACCATCACACATGCCCAGAGGCCCGGCTAAAAAGACTGGTGGAGGTTTTCTCAACCCAGCTATGGCACCATCAAGAACCAGGTCTGTACTCTTATTGAAAGACGCGCTTGAAAACAATTGGTTAACTCCTAGCGGAAAACCTGTGAGAGCATTTGACGCAATGTGTTCCACTGGAGTCAGGATTAGAAGATGGCGTAATGAAATACCTATTAGTTTGCAGGATAGGTTGCGAATCACTGGCAATGATCTGAACGAATTTGCTCTTTCATGGGCAATTAATTCGCATAACCAAAATCTGCCAGAATATACCAAAAATATTGAAATGAATTTTGACCGTTATGGTTCAATGGCTCAGAGGCAAGCAATAAACGGAATTTTTTTCCAACAAATGGACGCTAAATTGGCTATGGCTGATGCTTCCTATCAATGGATAGATATTGACCCGTTTGGCTCGCCTGTACCATTTATCGATTCGGCGATTCAAAGTCTTGCTCGGAAGGGGGTACTAGAGGTTACTGCGACTGACACCGCAGCATTAACTGGTTCATCATTAAGCTCACAAAAACGCAGATATGATGCGCAAGGAATTGTCGACGAATATGCCCATGATGATGCTGTTAGAGTCTTACTTGGATTAATTGCCAAAATCGCTGCAATGCATGACAGGGTAATCGACCCCATCATGTCGCTATTTGATGGGCACTGCGTTAGAGTAAGTGTTCTAATAAAAACCTCTAAACAAGGGGCATCGAGGTTCCAAAATAACATCGGTTACCGATTAAGGTGTGCTGATTTACCATATCGATTTATCAAGCATCCTAATTCTGAGGAGATCAAAAGAGCGAGTGGGCCATTATGGACTGGGTCGCTAATGGATCGGGAAATAGCGGGCAGACTTACTGAAGAAACTGCGACAAAAACCTGCTTGCCCTGCAAAGGCGAATTAGAACTACTAATCTCAAACGGTCTTGAATGGGATGAGAAAGATGCTGAATATGCGACAAGGGAAATGGCAAGAAGTGTCAAACACATCGCTAAAGCAGCCGACTTACTAAGTCGTGATCATCTGCTATTGAGTTTGAATGCAATGCCAAGACTAGCCGGAACGAAAGGCGCCCCCAAAATGGATGATGTGATCAATGATTTGATTGCTTTAGGCCACTGTGCTGCAAGATATCCGGATATGGATCCTATGTTTGTTACTGATGCTGACTTCGAAACTGTATTGAGCGTGGTAAGAAATTATCATTCATAATTAACCAAAAGATGGGTCGATGAAATCGTCTTTCTCATCTGGAGCAGGTAACATAGTCATCGATTTCTCAAATACTTCTTTGACACTATTTTCAATTTCTCTAGCGTTTTCAAGCAGCTCTGTCAATGGTATTTCGAGTCCGGTTAAATCGCATACTGCTTCGATTGCTAGTGCAGCAGCTCTTGCGTCGGGGTACATCGGACTTGCTTCAGCCAAGAGAGCAGTAACATCGATTCCTAACCGATCTCCTTCTCCTAACAAAAACCCAGTGATTCCGGCGACTATACCCTGTTGAATTGGTTCAATTCCAGCATTTCTAAGGTCGCTGCGTGCCTTTTCTGATGATCCTACTCCGTATAACTCCCCTTGATTCAATTGTTTATCCGGCGAGATTATGCCGTCAATAATGATCAATTTGTCAAAGCCGCCTTTTGTATACCACTCTAGGACTGTTGATGCGAACATAATGTCTTGTTTGTCTTGGAACTTTATTTGTGAGGTGAACACGCCAACGCCCGATCCTTGGTATACCCGAACCGGATGTTTTGGAATCTCATCCTGAATAAGCGCAACTGCTGGAAAATCTGCATTAAGCACCGTCCCTAATTGGCTTAGGCTAAGTGTTCTAATGATATGTGATGCGGCAATAACTCCGACCATGCCTGCGGTGGTAAAGCCAGCGATAGCAATGCCGCCGGTTGTTGGATCTGCACCGCTCTTTAGAACTAGTGCATAGCCTTTGAACTCATGCTCCGTCATGCCTATCAATACCTGCGTCAGGGATTTCCTTTGAAAAGACTGCTATCAAAATTACTTGAAAATCTTTGTTAGTGTGATAATTGTAAACAGTTATCAATATGTCACTATTGGCTAATATCGAGTAACATGTCGGGATTAAACAAAATCTCAATTCAAGTCGGTGAGTTTGAATTTGAAAATGAAGGTTCGCAAATTGAAGTGGACGAGAAATTTGCTCGGTTTAAAGAAGAAGGCTTCTGGAATATTATCACAGAAAGATTAGAAGATGCCAAAGCCGCAACAATCGATGCCTCAAACACAACCTCTCAAGCGAAGTCTATTTCTGAAAGAGGTATGAAGTTTAGAACGCTGGTCGAAAATTGTAGTCTTGAGGGTAAGCCTGAACAATTACTCGGTGCGCTACACTTTCTAACAGATGTTGAAGGTATTGATGACTGCCCTCCGCGAGTTATCAATGCACTATTCGAGCAAGCAGATATCGTGTCGCCGGGGAACTTATCTTTGTACATAAATCGCTTGCGAGATAAAGGTTTTTTGACCATTCCAAAAAAGCACGGTGATAAAAACCGGTTTGCTGAATTAACTGAAGCGGGACGTAAACATCTTGAAAATAAAGCCAAAAAATGAGGTTTGTTAATGGTAATGTCAGGTAGTCCAGACGACCCTCGTGACAACGTGGGTGAACAGGCAGAAGTGCTTGATTGGTCTTACCAAAATAAGGCTGAGGCACTACTACGCAAAGGACGCCATTCCGGGTCAAATTTCAAGCGAGCAATACTCGACAGAGCTGATTTAACCGAGGGTGATTTTTCGAATTGTAATTTTCACAGAGCATCAATGGTAGAGGCTGATTTGATGAAATCGGCATTTGATAATGCTGATTTTAGAGGCGCTGATTTAAGGAAAGCAAGACTGAATTTATCAAATTTCAACAACTGTCAATTTGCTGGGGCTGACCTTCGAGGGATACGGGGTAAATATGCGATTTGGCGAGGCAGTGATTGGTGGAATGCCACGCTTGATGAGAGCCTGAAGAAGGCACTGCAAAAAAAATGGCCTAAACCGACAAATGATTAAACTTCTACTCACTTTCATTAGTGACTGTGTCGGTTAATTGAGAGTCGTTGTTTGCCTCGTTATCAAGAGCCGCTCTAGCACGTGCATTAATGAGTGGTAAAGCAGAAAATGCTCCACACAAAAACATACACGTTCCACACAGGTAGNTANAAATCTCGTAANTCAGTAAAAGNGCTCCTCCAAGATTATCATCTGATGCAACGCGGATTAAATGACTACCATATAATCCCGAAACGAACCCTATGCCTGCTCCCAGTGTGGCAATTTTAGGTCCTGAACTGAGTAATCTAAACAGGTTAACTGAACCAAATAATACTAGCGCTCCTGAAATAAATAAGCCAATTGACCTAATTAAATAACCACCCGAATCCCTTGCATCATCGTGAAATTGCTGATATTGTTCCGGAGTTATCGGAGTTTCAGATTGACTGTTGGGCGTCTCAAGAAGTCTGTCTACTTCGCTTTCAGGAATATCTTGTAAGCTATTTGCAGTAAAATCTGAATAAGCCTGGAAAAGAATCAACAAACCGCCGATGAAAGTCATTATCGCTATCGTTTTTGGGCCTTTACGATCCGGTTTAATTGGTATATCCCCCCATATATCAGATGGTACAGATGTTTCTTCTTCATCCATAATGATAGAAAAATCGAATTTTTTCTCGCTCATATTATCCCCTCATTGTTGGTGATTTGCTAAACCGTTTGAGAGCCAAGATGGAATCTCTGTTGACTCTAAGCTGTCCATATTGACGCAAACTGTTACTTGTTTGGATGACCACAGATGAGTTTTATCTTGATTATAAAAATCATATTGCCAAGTACACGATTTAATCCCAACATTGGCGATTGCTATTTTTGCTGTCACGGTATCTCCATAACGTAGGGGATGAATGAAATTAGTCTCTATATTTACCACAGGAAAGCCCAATCTGTGTTCTTCAATGATTTTTGGATAAGAAATGCCGCACATTAGACCCCATGCTTCCTCAAAAAACCGGTGTGCTAAATCATATATCCTCGGATAGTACGCGATGTTAGCATTATCTATCATAGGATAGTCAACTCGTCTCTCAAGAGTAACGGCCATGTTTTGCCCACAAACGGTGTGATGATGAATCCTTGTATGAATCAATTGCTCAACCCGTTGCGCTTATATTCACTATTCAGGTCGCTTGTAATAAGGCCCCATAGTGTAGCTTGGATATCACACTGGTTTGCGGAACCAGTAACCCGTGTTCGAATCGCGGCGGGGCCGCCAAATGATTGTACTACATCTTCCAAGATTTTATTTCCCAATCTTTCTCCGTCGCCATTTTCCTCATGGTATAACCTGGATTAATTGCGATTGGATGTCCGGTAATCCGCATAAACCATGTGTCTGCCATAGTATTTCCATACCCATAACATTTAGACAAATCATGATTATTTGTTAAGGCGTCTTGCTCCACTATTGGAGCCTTGCCCTTGCGGCGCGGAACACTCCACCCTCTTTCTGAACCGGATAATATTCCGCTTCGATTCTCTGGCCCACACCCATATACTGCATCCATGCCGAGTACACCACCCATCGCTTCAGCCATTGGAGCGATGGTGGCAGTAACTAGTACCAAACGATGTCCTTGACTTCGATGCCATTCAAGACACTTTTTTGCTTCGAGCGGTATTTTATTTGCTAAGTTTTCTTGGGCAATTCGTCCGGAATAGTCTTCCAAGACAGACCAAGATGCTAGGGCAAAATGTCCTCTGTTGCGCGCTGCATCATAGAAGGAACGGCCGCGCAACAGATTACCGACTAAGCCAAATGTCCACATCATGATGCCAATTGGAATTCTCCATGGACGACGCTTAGCCAATTCTGCTGTGAGTGTTTTTTCGCTAGAGGAATCTAGTAAGGTTCCGTCTAGGTCAAAATATGCCGCGACCTCACTACTCATAAGTGGTGCGTCACAATAATCATACATGAGTGAAGCGGCAATATTCCCCTTTATTGGGCGCTTTTTTTGGTTTTACTCCGGTCTCCGTAAACCCTTCTTCCCGCTTTATGGTCCTGCCACCAAGTCAGTTTTTCCGCTAGATTACGAGAGATAAAGAAGCCAACCTTCCGAGGCGTTAAACCATGATTTCGCATCGAGAGATCGTGAGATAGGTTGGCGACTATTGATTGAGCTGAGCACCCATGATTAGCCATTACAAATCGAGTTATTTCCTGTTTCAATCGTTCAAACCTTGCTTTCTTTTGGGCTCCTACTCTACCGTTGCCATGTTTCATGAACGAGTAAAACAAGGTTAACCCATATCAAAGAAATGGTGGCTATCCCATCACAAAATGGTTATGAGAAATCCACTGATTGAGTGGTTTTCCAATTAGCAGTTGCCAATTTCTTCGCCTTTCCATCAGCAATTATTGGATTGATTATGGCAAGTTGGCCGTGCATTCCATGAACTTGGAATTTTACTCGTAATTCTGCAACCCTGTCTCGCTGTAGTACTTCTAATTCCTCATCCGATAATTCGACTGACGCAAGTTGATTGCCACTAATCTTATCCGAAATTAGAAATTCGTTGCCGGAACAGGAAAGCGTTGGTCTAAAATCCCAGTCGTCTGGATCATTCATCCAAACTGAAACATCGACAGAGAGGTTATCGCGAATATTGACCCGACTAATCTCAACAGTGTCAACCATGGTGTTCAGACCTCCGAGTTAATAGATGTAGATTATTGTTTCATATCGCAAGGATTTCACATTGCAATCTCTGTGAGTATCGGAACCTGTAACTCAATGGTTACTTCCAATGTCCAATCGTTTCCCGGATCTGGGTCNGGCAGACCTTCAAACAATGGGTCTGGGTCAGCCTGTTGGGCGAGAATCGTCCACAGCCAGTCTCCCTGACCATTCCGATAACCTGGCTTGGAGAGTAGTTGTTGTAAGACCTCATCTGCGAAGTCTGCAGTATATGTTCCGTCCTCACCTAATGGATTTATTGCGAATCTGTCCATTTCAGCCTTGGATGTTTCGTTTGCCGTAATATTGCCGCCTTCGGTTTTTACTGACTTTCTATAACCGTCATCGGGTATTTCTAGTTGTAAGGTAAAGTTATCTTGCGGGCCTAATTCCTGTTCTAATTCCAATATTGCTGTGAACGAAATCAATCTACCTTTTAGTCCGGGATTGATGGTTTCTTCCCACGTATTGCCTTGATCCAAATACCCGTCCCAAGATAACTCTAGTTCCTGAGTTTCCCACTCTACTTCAAATGTTCGAGTAGATATCTCCAACTCAAACGAGGTGTATTGTGTAGCACCGTCGCCGTCAGAAATTATTAGACTACCGCGTTTGAGTTCTGATTTGTTTGTTGGTAATAGCACCGTTGAGGTTATTGCATCTGCATCATTTCGATTGTCCCCGTCTTTGTTTGAATCTTCAGACCAATCTAAATCCCAAGAGAACTGTAGATCCTTGCCTTCGGGGTCAAAACTTCCTGATGCATCAAGTAAGGCTGATTCGCCTGCTTTGACGTTATCTGGTATGGTTAAATTTAGCACAGGAGCCCCGTTAACTACGATATTTGCAGTTATTCTATCTTCGCCGCCCCCACTATTTTTAACAATTAATTTAACTGTGTAGACACCGAATTTCTCATAGGTGTGTGACGTAAAGCCGATGACAGTCTTAGCGCTTTTCCCATCTCCAAAATCCCATTCAAAATCGGTTATAACACCCTCAACAGCCTCTGAATCACGGGCATCTAGGGTTATTGTTTCGCCCTCTTGAATGTATAATGGATATGCCTGTAATACCGCTCTTGGATTTACTGTGGAATCAAATGCAACACAACCGGACAGTAGAACTGAGGCGACCATGAGGAACGATAAAAACGTCGATTTCAAACCAATCCATCCCCTCATGCAGTATGATAAACTCTTCTTCCTTCTAATAGTATGCATTACACCACAGTGAATTGTATCAAATGCAGACCTTCTCACAAAACCCGTCAAAAGGTAATTTCATCTGGTAAGTCGCCGATGATTTCCGCTCCTTCAAGATGTTCTTCAATATCATCGAGGGAGTCATGATTAACTACGTTGACATGATTATAATTTATCATTGATGTTTCTTCCTCCGCTAATTGATCTGCTTCAACTTCGCCCGCATCATATTCAGAGATTAAGATTGTCTCTACTCCATCCAAGGGGGTGTTTTCATTATTGATCAACTCATCAATTAACTCGTCACTAATCTCCTTCGCCATCGCCAAAAATTGGGCATTATCTTCGCTTGATTCATCTTCTGCTGTTTCGACTTTTTGAACCATTTCAGTAGTTTTGCTAAACAAATTTCGTAGTCTGTCCTTGAGCCCCATAATCGTCGCTAAAATCTCTATTGATTGAAAATTTACCTGTAGTTGCTCATCGTGATGTTCAATAGGTAGGATTAGTTGCTACGCTTCATGGGTCATGAATTCCTTGCAGGTGAAACTGTATTGGCTTTTGACCTTGAGACCACGGGTATTTCAACCAATAACGACCGAATTGTGCAAATTGCCTTGGTAGGTTCAGACTCATCAGGCAATGCCGTACATTATGAGACATTGATAAACCCAAGAAGAACCATACCCCTTGGCGCAAGTGAGGTCCATGGTATATTTGACCGCGATGTCAAAGGACTTGCCGATTTCACTAAACGTGCTGAAGAAATTCATGATTTGATTGAAAATTCAGTCATTATTGGCCACAATGTTAGAAAATTTGACATGCCGCTATTAGAAAATGAATTTCGAAGAGTTGGGAGATTGCCGCCTAAGCCAAAAGCGATGCTAGATACCCTCGAAATTGTGCGAAGGGTGAAGGTTTCAAGACCGCATAATCTGGGAAGCCTATGCCAACGGCACGGTATTTCCTTAGATAATGCACATACTGCTGCAGCAGATGCTGCGGCATCCTTACTGTTGTTTTGGCGCCTAACAATGGATCATGCATCAATGTTCAGAAATTCATTAGCAGAAATTGAACGTTGGCTAGTTCATGGTAAATTAAATTCCGATGATTCTAATCTCGGACGAGGATTAAATGATTTAGAAATGCTAGACTCGTTGGGGAAAATTCGTATCGATGATGGACACTATATCATCGCATTTGGTAGACATCGCGGTCGTCATTTAACCGAGGTTGCCCAGATAGACCCGTCTTACATCAACTGGCTTTTATCACCATCCGGAATAACAGATGAAAATGCCCGTCAAAGCATTAGAGAATTCCTGTCATGATTCCTGCCTAGTATACTCCATGCCGTCTGGGATTGGTGACCATGGCAACACATCGCACCAATGGCCAACGCGCCAAGAATTACGATTTGTCATTGCTGACCCTATGAATATCGGCCCTTGGTAGCCTGTTTCTAACAGCTCTTCTAGCGCTTCTTTACCGCGATTATCAAACCTTGCGCCTGTTCTAACTCCGGTAGGCATTACATTACCTTCAGTATCTCTTGGTTCACACAATTCCACAATAGCTGAACCGCTTGATGGATCATAATTATGCAATAAAATTACCGCGTCTGAGAAGTCGCCTTTGTGCAGCGTATTGTTTTGGTGGCGCCATTCCCACCAATGCGGACACCATGCTTTCCAATCACAAAATCCCCCACAACTTTGTTCTCCAATCGTTGCCTCCAACGGAATTTTTCCAGGCACCGTTGCTTCCCATACCGCGTAAGCGTCCTCGAGTACGTTTTCTCCTGTAGCAGCCCACTTGGATGAGTCGCCTGTGTACCAACCTTCAGTTCTTATCGGCGGACCTGTGGGATTGTTGTCCCTCAATATGTCCCGGTATAAGCGAAGTTGACGGTTGACTTCTGTCTTTAATTCATCTTTTGGTGCCTTACCGGTTTTCAAATCGGCAACTAACCAGCCGACCATTTTACCGTTAGAATCTACATCAGCCATCAATAAATCTAATCGACCCATTAATTTGCCATCTTTAGTTTTCAACTCGCCTTCTACTGCAATGGCAAGTGATTGTATTTTACGCCAAAGCGCACCAGTAATTTTATTTTGGTCTAGTCCAATTATACCTACATGATCAAGCAGCAGCCTTATGGCGCCCTTTTGATGGTTAATAGCTACCTTCCATTGATCCTCCTTCCATTGGGGCCGTCTAGGAGTTGCATGAAAAATCGCTTTTTCTTCTTCCCAGCGAATCTTCAGTAGTCTTTCACCTTCGGCTGGTAACCAACCGCCTTCTGAGTTGCCAATATGCGAATAGTTTTCCTGAAGCAGGTCTTCAACAGATGCATGTACTGCTGTTCCAATGGAGGCTGCCATGCCGGCTTTTCTTGGAAGTCTTTGCCGGCTCAGCCAGTACATTCTCGGGCAGGTTTTGAAACGGTTCCACGAAGAGGGGGAAATCATGTGGCTTACTTTTTGGTGCTCCACACTATCTGCCATATGTCTCCCTAAATGGTAACCATCATCAAACCACCGACATAACAATTGAGGCGAGAGTTCATACATTGCAAGACAATAGGCATCTCTATGGAAGGACCTAGAGTCAAGATAAATGCAGAGGTGTCCACTGAAAATGCACTCGTTGTAGCCTGCTTTCCCAGCGTCGGGATGGTTTCAAGTGTTGTTGCACACTTTTTAATTGATCATCTTGAGTTAGAATTCATTGGTGGCGTTATCGATCCGCGTTTGCCTGCCCTTACATTAGTTGACAAGGGTGTGCCTTTACCGCCGATTAGAGCCTATGCTGGTAAACCAAAGTGCACCATTGAAGGTTGTGATCAAGTAATTCTATTGATGAGTGAATTAGTTGTTCCCGAAGCATTGGCTCATGATATTGTTTGGGCAATGTTTGAATGGTCTAAGGAGCAGAAAATCGTTGCTGGCGTAGTTATTGATGCATTTGCCAAGCATGGAATGAAAGGTAATTTGAACGGCAATGAGCCTGTTGTTGATTACGAAGATACCGAAGGAATCGATGTGGTGGGAATCGGAGCAAATGACAAGAGCCGTGAGCGACTAAAAGAAATGAATGTCCCATTACTTCAACAAGGGGTCATCAAGGGAATAAATGCATCAATCCTCGGAGAGGCTAGACGTAGGGGTCTAGACTTGATGTCGATTATGGTTGAAGCAGACCCACGCTTCCCTGATGCGCGTGCTGCAGCAACACTAATCCAGAATCTCAACAACCTGTTACCATCGATTAATCTGCCACATCAACCACTGATTGAGGAAGCAGAATTCTTGGAATCCCAACTACAAGCGATGATGGATGGTGCTAACATCAATAATGGTGCTCAGCCTAATAACTCAATGCTATATGGGTGAGTGGTTTCTCAAGCCAAGTACCGCTAGAATAGTGGTGATTAATCCGATCGCCAAAATAACTGTTGTTGCCCAAATCGGCATTAGGAATATCGTGTCATAAGGTAAATTAAGTAAATCTACTAAAGACTCATTCCTAGTAAATTTGCCTCCTGCCGAAGCAGTTAGTAGCATTAATCCACTGGCGGCTAATCCAGTAGATGACTGAGTTACTGACGAAATTTTACTCGCCCAAATTTGCTCACCGATACTGTATCTTGCATAAATTGCGGCAATAGCAAGCCCAGTCGCAGTCATAGACAGAAATATTTTGTTGACTAAAAGAGGCGAGGAAACATCAGAGCCAGGGGACGATGAGATTCCTGATAAAATAGCAAATGGAGTGGCGACAAGCCCGAACCCAAGAGCAAAGTGGCCAACAATATCAGATACTTGAGAGATTTTGTCCGACCTTAAGGCATTAAAACTCTGTATTGCTTTGAGCAAAAAGCAGACCCCAGCCATAGCAAATGAGCCAACAACTAATTCTGTTGTAATCACATGAAACGTTGCTGATGAAATCATCGCAAATCCTCCAAGTATTCATGCCCGTACCATTTCCATTGTTCCATCGTCCATCCATCGGGTAATCCGCCGTCTGGTAGAGGCGGTGCTTCACCGGAAATAGACTGTGACTCAGTTACAATTGCTGTTTGATCAGATTGTTCAGCATTTACTAAATCTCCATCAATAATGAATTTTTTATGCAGGCTCAATACCAAGCCAACAAAGAATAGGCTTAATGCGAGGGCTTGCAGATATACTTGAGTTTGATCTACCTCTAAGGCTGGCTCCTGTGCAGCGATTCTAAACCATGGAGTTGTTTGATCTGGTCCATCGCCTGTAAGTACTGCACGCCATTCAATTATTGAGGGTTGTAAGGCGGCNGGAAGTTCAAACTCCCACGTTCCAATGGCGGTATTTGATGGACTAAGAAATACCGACTCTCCATCGACAAGCCGCCATTCAATATCGATATCATCTACGTCTAAGGTTGATATTCCTATCGTTGTATTTTCTCCTAAGTTGCGGGTTATTTTTGGCGCATAGTCAGAAGTTAATCTCGGAAGATTTTCAGGAACTACTTGTGGAGTTATAGATAGCGCATTACTAATACCAAAGAAAGGCTTATTTTCGCCACCATGATGTATTGAGAGATAGAAATTTGTCAAATCAATGCCACTTGGTTTAAGAGTCCACGAGAGGCTGTATTCACTACTTAGAGAAGAGGCTTCTAATTCCACGTAGTTGTTATCCCCACCATTCTGGTCTGAAATGACTGTCCACCCTGCATCTTCTGGCAAATCACTATGTCCGGTTGTATCAGTGATCAAAAATAATCCTAGGGTGTCTGAGGAGGAAAACTGTACGCCACTTATTGTCGCAGTTACAGATACTGGTAGACCAACATAAGCCGTGTTGTCCAAAACCAATTCTAGCAGTGCTGGTGATGATTGGTTTTGCGATGAGTCGCCGTGACAAGCGCCACCACATTGCATATCGAAATTACCATCCCCAACGCCACCCGGGTTTGCCCCACTGAGTGTAGTAAAAGAAAGCAATGTCATTACAACCAATAACAAAGGGATTCGCTTGATCTTATCTCCTCCTTTCAAATATGCTAAGCGAAATAACTGCAAAACTACAGAGAATGAATATCACCGCTAACACAAATCCTCCCGTTTCTGAAATTTGATTATTCGGCTCGACAGATATCGATACCTCAAACTCTGTAACTGTCATAGAACCTTCCAGTAACGTTTGCCCCTCGACTACTGGGGTAATTGTGTATGAAGTAGCACCAGCAATCAAAGGCTCGTCTTCGAATCCCAATCCGGTAGTAAGCCCTACCTGTTCGCCGTTCCGGAGTACAATAAAATCAGCAAGCCCGCCTGACCACTCCCATGACAACGACACTGCTGAATCTTGATTCGTTGCTATAAGTCCGGTCACTCGTGGGCCTTGAGTTGTAACAATTATGCTGTTTACTGAATCGGTTAATCCTAAATCATCTTCGATAGTAAGCGTGACTCCTATCGTGCCATAACCAATTATCTGAGCCACTTTACCAGATAAAGATCCCGAATTGCCTTCACTATCTTGCCACTGCCAAAGATAATTTTTCAACGTCCCGTCTAGGTCAAATGAAGCATTAGCATCAACCGTGATAACTTCGCCACGCCACAGATTTGTCGTTTGGGTATTAATAATCGCTTCTGGGGGGAGGTTGTCTACTATGATCGCCCATGTTGCTAATTGTTCTAAGCTGTCATTGTCATGATAATGAATCGATAGTGTCCAGGTTTGCCCTGCACCAAAATACTCTCCTGGTACAAAGGTAGCATTATCTAGACTACCTTCTCTAAAACCATTTCTTAACCACTGAATTTCATGATATACTGGATCATCATCTAAATCACTAAACTGTGGAGAGATGTCAATTCCTGCAAGGTCTGAATTAGCGAAGGTGACATTAGATGGTATCTCATTGATATTAATTGTAGGTATAGAGTTCTGTACCGTAAACGTGGTTTGTATAGCTATTTCACTGTATGATTCCCCATCATTAGCTCTAACTGATACAGTCCACACATCGCCCTTTGAGGTATATTCTGCAGGCAATGGATTCAAATCATTTAGCGCGATTTGTTCAACGCCGTTCTTCAGCCATACAATCGAAGGATTGTTTGATTCATCCCCGTCTAAGTCGTTGTAATCATAGCTTACCAAAACAGAATCATTGGTAAAAACTTGAGTTGGTGCTATCAAAACTGAATTTACAATCGGCGCAGAGTTAGCAATAACCACTTCTTGCACCAACCAATCTGACCAATTCATGCCATCACTAACACGTACTTTTGCCTGCCAAATTTCGCCTTTTTGTGTTGTTGTAGATAAAACTGTACTGGACGTGTCCACTGTTAATATGCTGTTGACGCGCCATTCGATTTCTGTATCGATTATGGGGTCGTTATCTGCATCTTGTGCCGAGAAAATCAGATGCAGGTCATCAACTGTTACAGGTTGATTTGGCGTAATTAGTGCAGAAGTAATCTCAGGAGGATTATTTGGTTCTACAACCCCTCCAATGGTCAAAACCTGAGAACTACGTGATTCAAGGTCCTCCCCGTCGCTTACCGAGACCTCGACTCGCCATTTGTCTCCTTGTCTCGTCGCAATGGCTGGAATCACTGTATCATTACTGAATTCGGAAATCAAAACACCATCAAGATACCAGTTAATCTCTACGGATAATAGGTCTTGATCATCATCATTTGATGAATAACTAACCGTCAAATCATCATCCACGTCGGCCGATGAAGGGCTTATTGTTGGCATAGCTAAACTCGGCGGAGTATTTTCAATTACCACCGTATTACTGGTTACTAATTCACCATAATCACTACCATCACTGGGCTTGACTGTAGCATACCATTCTTGCCCCTTCACGGTTTCACTAGAAGATACCGTAAGGCCTGATATAGTTCCAGCTGGTAACGCTTGAGAATCTCGGTACCAAATTATCTCACTGCCAGACTGAGGATCACTATCTGGGTCGCTGTAGGAATAACTGAGGGTAAGGGAATCTGTGGTTTTAGCATCGGGTGGAGCCAACAGGACATTCGTTGCAGACGGCGGGTTATTTACCGGAACATTTTCCAGAATTGAGACTGCATAAGTCGCCCAACGGTCGCCGCTATTTTGGCCGTTGCCATTTGTCGTCATTCCTGCTACCTCAAAGGTAACGGTGCCTGAGCCTGCTGCGGGAGCCGTCCACTCGAAGGTCCATGAACGATAACTGCTGCCAGTGATAGTGTGGGTTGCACTGCTACCTTGATTATTTACTTTAACTAGCATTAATCCCATGCCCGTGCTTAGAACTCCATTATCAACCTCTAAAGAAAACCCTCCGCTAGAGCCCTGAACGCCACCACTAACAGAAACTGTGACTTGATACAACTTGTTAGCATCGTATGAATTTGGTAGTCCAGAAATACCCACTGTGGCAGGTGTAGAGCCAGTTTGTGAGTGACAACCACNGCCACAACCTGAAGACCGATTGTAAATTCCATTATCATACCCTTGAATTGCTGGTACCAGTAACAGCATTGATACTACGGCNGCAGCAACAAGTAACCTGCGCTGACTCATAATATCACCATCAACTAAGAGTATTGAAGATTTACTGATAAATGCGTGTAAAAAAAGCCCATTAGAAATCAAGCAGCGAACTCTGCGGACGGTTTCTTTCTGGCGATGGCGAAGAATTTGAGGTTTCATCTAATGGCTTTTCCCCATTAAGCGCTTCACTGAGTTTATTCTCGTCCCATACCTTAACCCCTAGACGTTCAGCTTTGGCCAGTTTTGACCCCGCATTTTGACCGGCGATTAATACATCTAATTTCTTTGATATCGATGAGACAACCTTGCCACCGGCAGATTTTACCATCAATTGAATAGCCTTACGTGGTTGACTAAGTGTACCTGTAATACAGAATGTCATGCTCTCAAACTTTCCTGTTGATGCCGTTACTTGCTCTTCCTCAAGAAGCAGATGACTAGATAGTTCCCGTATTAAATCTCGCCTCAATTCTAATCCATCTCTAACCTGAATAGCAACTTTTTCACCGATTCCATCGTGCTGACAAAGAATTCTTATCGCTTGATTTACCTTATTTGGTTTTCCAGCTTCATTAAGTTCGGGACCGTATGACTCGTCCCCTAAAACAGCGTGNGCCTGATCTAGCCAGTCAAACATTCCTGCTAAAGTTTTGACATGTCTGGCAAATAGCGATGCTAACTCTGGCCCAATTCCAGGTATACCGAGCGCATGAATGAACTTTCCTAGAGTCATCTGTTTGGTTCTTGTTAATTCAGACAGTACATTCTGAGCTGATTTTTTACCCATCCGTTCTAGGTTTGTCAGGTGATTCTCAGTTAATTCATAAAGACCAGATATTGATGAAATCATCCCGGAGTCTAGTAATTGCTCAACTAATTTTTCACCAATTCCATCCATTTCTAACGCTCGACAATAATACAGTATTGAGCGACTAGTTCGGGCATCACAAAGCATATTGTAACATTTTAGAAAAGCGCCTTCTGTTACTAGGTTATAATCGCATGAAGGACATGTTTTGGGGATCTCAATATCCTGTTTTTGCGGAAGTCGAGACGAGAAACTTGTCCCATCGGCGTGACTTCTTGACTCCATGTCTTCTTGTTTTGCTCTGCCGAGGCTTTGTTCTATCTTTGGTATCACATCGCCACGGCGAACAATCAAAATCTTATCACCAATTTTAACCCCCAATCGGACTATCTCGCCGGGATTGTGTAAAGTAGTATTTTCTACGGTGACTCCGCCTACGCTTTGTGGGGCAATTCTTGCAACTGGAGTAACGTTACCGGTTCTGCCTGTCTGCCAGTCAACGCTGAGCAATACCGAAGTTGCTTCTTCTGGAGGAAACTTCCATGCTAGTGCCCAACGAGGGTGATGAGCCGTCATGCCAAGATTTTCACGTTGCTGTAAATTGTCTACTTTGAATACAATTCCATCGATTTCATAGTCAAATTCACTGCGTTTTTCCGACCATTTCTTCGTGTGTTCAATCATTTCAACCTGTGGTGTATCCGACTTGAAAATGGTCCACGGTGCCGGCTCAATACCTGCCTTTTGCAACCAGGATAATAGTTCGCTATCGTTGTCCGCTCTTGGACTTTCATTTACAAATTTAACATCATAAGCACAGAATACTAAATCTGCAGCATCAGCCTTGCCTTCACCGTGCTTTTGCCTAAGTGCGCCAGAACACAGGTTACGTGGATTGGGGGAGACCGTGCGATATTTTTCTTCAAAAACTGCAAGGGGCATCACAACCTCTCCCCTGACGTGGCAATCTGCAGGAATATTGAGTCTTAACGGTATGTTAGCAATTAATTTTGCATTCAGTGTGACATCTTCGCCTCTTTCTCCGCTTCCTCTTGTGGCAGCTCGGTGAAGATTCCCAGCCACATACTCTAAAGATAGCGCAGATCCATCGAGTTTTGGTTGTGCAAGGTACTGCTTGCCGCCGAATGTAGATTGGGTAACGAAGTGAACTATATCTTGATCTGTTGTGCCTTTGTCCAATGACCTCATAGGAAATATATGTTCAACTTTCACTGTACCTGGTAGTGGTTCTGGACCAACCTCATGAAGTACAGAATTATCAGGATCTAATGACTTCAATTCATCCCACAATTTGTCAAACTCCGCATCTGAAATCTCAGGAATTGAGTGATTATAGTACAACTCACGGTGATAACGAATCGCCGCTGAGAGTTGGTTAATTCTACTCTCTTCGGCCATGGTTAACCACCCGAGTCATAGGCTTTGAATATCACGAAAATTGAAGGCCGAGGAGTTGAACATCAGCCAACGGGCAGCGCGTCATGATTGCTTGAGACAGTATCCTAAGATGTACCTCGGCAACAACCGCAACGGTAGATGAAAACATGTGCCCAGCATGGACATTATTGTCGTCATCTGACCAACAGCAATGGATGTGAGTGAAGGCACTGCCATCTTGTGTCCGAGCAATATTTCCCGATAGACTTACTAGTTCTGATGGGTTTTCAAGTTCTCGTTTGATGTAAACTCCATCGTTGTTCATATAACCATACACATTATTGCAGGTTCTACCAATGCCGCTAGTAATCGCTGCGGCATTAAATCCAACCTCATCGGCAAGTTTCTGCAATGAGGTATGAATCTCTTCCCCCGGATCTATTCGCACCAGCAGGTCTTCATCACTTACAATCCATTCCATGCCTCCTCCAATAGAATTAGCCTATTGGTCATAACGGTTACTCAGATTCTTTATCGTCACGGTAAAATCGGGCAATTGCATGCTTCGCCTGCTCTAAATCATGATAGCTGCCACCGAGTGGCAATGGCCCAAACACGCCCCAGCCGTTACGAAGTAACATAATCCTACGCTTGGGTTGATTTTTCGCCAATCGTAATTTGGCCCACTCATACCTTTGCCCATCGGCGAATAAGTGTGTAGAAGTAACCGCATATCGTTTAGGAACTAAGAGATATATGATATGCAGGGCAAGTAAAATATCCCAAATTATACCATATATTATCGGTGTTTTTGACATCGATATCAAGGCCCATGGAAGACTCATCATCGCTGCCATGGACAATAGATTGCCCCATTGACGAATCACCTCATGAGATCCCTCACTCGCCCAAGCAAAACCACCTCCCGGCAATTCTCCGAAGCTTGGGACATCGCGAGCCTGCTTTGTCAGCCAAAATGCATCCCACACCACTATTGAGGCAAGGATGATAATCACTAACAAAGCGAATGATGTTGATGATGGTAAATCAATTACTGCCAAGTAAATCACTCCTGCAATCCCTTTCGAGTACGTCGTAAAAATAGCAGTATTACAATAATCCCAACAACTAAGAGAATCATGGTTAAGGAATTAAATGAGGTTTCAGGGTTACTAAATGAACCCTCTAAAGTATCTGGGATTCCATCGTCATCATCATCTTGATCTTCGAACAAATTAGATGTTACGCCATCCGGACAGTTTAGATTATCGGGTTGCCTATCTCCATCGGTATCTTGCCATGCACAAGGATCTAATGACCAGACATCTCTTGTATCGATTATCCCGTCATTATCATCATCATTGTCGTAAACATCTGGACCACAAGAACGACTTGTTGACAAATCAAACCAAGTACTATCATCACAAGTACTAATATAATCGTCATCAGAATCAAGTAACTTTACCTCTATTGGTATTATTTCCTCGGTTTGTGCTTGGAATGAGTCTGTAACCACTACTCTCAAAAAATAACTGCCTGGTAATGAGATTGTAATCGAATTTGAATAATTCACTGACGAGGCTGAATATACTAGGCTTCCTGTATTGTCAGTAATCACCCATTGGTAATTCATCTGCGATGGTAAATCATAGTCATCGGTAGCATTAATCGTAGATACAAACGGGATTGTTTGCATAATTGTATCAAGATCGGTAGGTGAGAATGAATTGACTTGGGGTGGTTGATTATCCATTAGGACGAATANTATTGAAGATTCTAATTCTGTCAAATCGCCATATGTCAAAGTTTGTGATTGAGTGGGATGGCCAACAGAATTAGCAACTACCTCAACTGACTGAAGCGTAACGTTAGCAGATTGCTGAGCCAATTTCGACGCTAACTTTACTGCTAATTTTACCTCAGTACCCTCAATTATGAAGTCATCCATGGTTCCGTTAGAGTACGATAATGAGATTTCGAAACTGGTTGGTTTTACAACATCTAGGTATTTCGCAGTAAATTCAACTGTTTGGTAAAAACTAGCACCAGCACCATTGTACAATGAAATTTCTTGAGTTAATTCCGAATCAAAAAAATGTATTTTAATTGCGCCGCTTAACTCAACATTACCAGCTATCGTTGCATTGTTGATTACCATCGGATAATCCTCAATTGATAGTGAAGTTGATGCTGAAATCACCGCATTTGTAAGCATCAAAGGCGAGGTGGTATCGGGTCCATCGGCATGCAAATCTATGCCGACGGCATAATTGGAAATTTCAAGTCCATGAACATTCAGAGTATCCGAATAGCGTCCATGATGACTAATAAGTGCAGTGCCGTAACCATAACCAACAAGCTTGATGTCTGATAAAACTCCTGATGAAGAATCAAAATCAATCGCCANTGCCCCTGTTATGTTAATCGATTCGAGATTCAATGCTCGGTTGTTAGCACCTGTAATACCGGGTGAGTCCCCCGTTATCCCAACGACATTCTTAATGAATAGATCTTCATTGATGTAATTTAGTTTGATAATATGGCCAACGCCATTAAACTCTAGGGCATTGACATCTTCAATACTGCCATTGACACTGGAAAGGGTAAATCCATCTGAAGACCCACCGCCAATAATGACATTCTCAATAACAACATGTGCATTCTCTGCTCTTATTACTGGGCCATTGCATGCATAAAATTCTACATTGAAAATCTGTAGCGGGATAGTTGATTCAATTATCTCAATACAAGAACTACTAGCATCAGAAAGTTGCATATTGGTTAAACTGAAGCTCCCGCCGTCCTGTTCGTTCACCTCGATTAGTGGGCGGGAAGATGAGGAACGGGAAATAAAACCGTCATTTACCGCTAAATTACCCCCGCCAAATGTAATTGAGGGTGATGCCTCGAGTATTGACGTTCCATCAAGAAATAGATTAGAATATTGAGATTCCATGACTAAACCAGACCATCTATCTCCTGAACCAGTTGATGATAATACCGCAGAGTTTGCTTCCAACGTCCCAAAAATGGTAATTGATACCCCATCTGAGATTCTAAGGGAAACTCCGTCAGTGATGCTGAGGGTTATGCCGAGTGGGATTGTCAAATCCTGTTCTAAATAATATGGACTCCATCTAGATTCAAGTGTTACATCACCATTTAATATCTCATTTATGTCTAACCTTGAGACAATGAATTGATGGGTTTTTGATTCAGATGTGTCCCAAGTAATCAATTCGTTGTAGTTGTCAAGTTTTAGTAGAATGTTCTCGTTACCCCCCAATAGTTCACCGCTAGAGTCAATTTGACGTGCAATAGATTGAATGGTTACTTCACCGGATGCATCGGTGTGATAATCAGTGCCTTTGAATTCAATAATTGCTCCACTAACCGGCAACCCTGTATCTAAGACCGAGACGGCAAGTGAGGATGTTATTGAGAAAGATGAATCATTGGGGATAGATAACTCATCGTTTGCCTCACCATTTCCAATTGCTAGATGACATCCCGGACCGAGATTCAATGGCCCTAAGAATAGAAGATTATCGGCACTGGTCTGGCCAACGCAATTCCATTCAACTGTTGCGTAGATTCGGAGGTTTTGTAAGACATCATTGCCACTGATTGAGCCTGAATTATTTACGAAAATTGTCTCTGCAATTAAGCTGGAATTTTGGGCAATTATTTGCCCATTATCACGTAGTATAATCGATTTACCAGTTGCTAGTAACACATCTAAATCGGTGATTTGTAAAACCGCATTACCCTCAATTACTAAATTGCCATTTAGCGTTTGAGGGCTAATTAATGATTGTAACGTAATCGACTGATTTCCTGAGATTATCCAGTCTCCGTTTGGAATAATAGGGATTTGAACTCTTTGGCCCGGTATGCCGCCAGCTAAAGTTTGGCTTATTCCGGTGCCTGAGATTGTTGCAATAACAGTTGAGCCTTCGGAGATTAGGGGGAGGAAAACTTCTCCATTTTCGTTACTGGCAAACTCAAAGGTATTTACATTAATTATCGCCTCAACAGGATTATTTGACATATCAGTAAATATCACTTTTGTTACCACAAAGTAATCACTAATGTCACAAGAAATGTCCAGATTTTGGTTCTCTCCGTAGTATAGAGTGCCCTGCCCAGAGGCATCGCTGTAACTGGGATTTGTGTTCGCAGTGGTGAAATCAAGGGCATATACAACCGAACCTTTTTCCACCTGTAATGGCAGATTATGTAGTTGCGCATCCCATTGATAGGTGCTAAGTTGTGAGTTTTCTCTAAGTATCACTCCGCTATCTTGATACTTAGTCACAATAGAATTTATCATAGCAGAGCTGTCGATTATTTCAGTGCCAATTGAATTACCTCCTCGATTGCCGACAAAATCTGCGTAAAACTCGGTATCTCTAATTGTAAGTCCGATAGAATAGTTTTCAGTTGTTACATTTTGCAATGCAATATCGGTATACCAAAACTTGGCGCCAATCGAAGTTATATCGGCATTGTTGTAGGTTTTGGTTATCCTCAACTCCCCTATTTGGTGGCTACCGCCAAGGATGTCCAGGCCAACTGACTTAGCATCTGTCATTTCGATGGTTGTTTCGCCAAGGAAATATGAATTAGATTCCCGAATAATTATTCCGCTGTACTGTGCTTTAACGGAAGTATTCTCGATTGATAATGAACCGTAGTTATCTGATCTAACCGCATACTGAACTGCGTTTATTGTCGAGTTAGCAAGAATGTGATGGCCATCGTCGATAAATGAAATGCCGCGCTCTGAAGCATTGATGGTCAAATTTTCAATAACGCAAGTACCTATACAACTCTGTTCGATTATTGGAGTTTGCTCTAGATTACTTGCATAAAACACAGCATCAGAAATCCTAGTTGATGATGCTTTTCTGGATTTAGCAAAATTATCGCCACTCACCTCAACTGAAGAAATTGTCAAATCGTCTGAGTTTGCCATGTCGGCCAATAATGATACAGCATTGCCGAATATGTTGGCTGCGGAGAATTTTACTCCAGCGACTGATGAAAGCCCTACTGATACGTCTTGTAAGTAAATATCATCGACCGTTACTTCACCAGAACTTGCCCCTATTGCCAGACCTATCTGGCTAAAATTGGAATCTATTACTGCTAGAGTTCCTGTCGAGCGAATCCCTGTTGAGGCATTACTGATCTCTGCGGAAGATAGCATGAGATTTCCACTATTTATTATCGCTTGTTGATCTATGGATTCAGTGTTGAGTGAATCGATATTTGCCATACCATAATTGTTTATGCCAATATATGAGTCTCTAACGGTCAAATTATCAACAATCAAATTTCCTTCAGACCTGATGCCAACATTGGTATTTTCAATTTCAGCATCGATGATTGTTGCACTACCTCCGGATTTAACCACAAGCCCCTGCCAAAGGCCTTTACCATGAGATGGTTGGGCGGTTGAGAAGAAGTTACTCGATTGTGCGATAAGTGTGCCATACACCTCGATTACAAAGCCATCGCCCCCGTCAATAACGCTACCAGGTTCAATTGTCAGTGTCGATCCTGAGGCGACCACAATGTCGCTATCTAGAGTAATTATCCCCGACCAAGTTGTGTCGCTCGAAATAGTTGAATTATTTGCCGAAACTAACGTTACGCACAGCGTTGATAGCAATAGGCCAACTACTACGCTGGTTTGAATCACTTGCTGCCGCATATTATTACCTTTAATGCGCTTCCATATCAAACCAAAGGCTTCCGGTCTGTTCCGAATTTGTGCTAAAAATTTACATTGGAGCTGCTGGCTAATTTGGTGGGCCCGCCCAGATTTGAACTGGGGTCTGACGGCCCCCAGCCGCCAAGTATAGGCCAAGCTAACCCACGGGCCCTTGAATCAAATTACTGATTTGTTGCGCTGAATGGTGCGACTTCTTGAATCAAGTCCAAGTGTCCAATGTACATCCTACGACAGCAATACCTTGAAAATCCAACTTGGTCAAGTGCATCAGAAACTTCGATTCCTTCAGCAACTTTCTCGTTGAATTCTTCCCACTTGTGCGCAATAACTGCGCCGCAACTAAAACATCTTACTGGAATTATCATGCTTCACACCTCATCGATAGGACTTTTGTTTCTTTCGGCGAGCACCGCGTCCTAATTGGTGCTTTGGTTCCTTTCTTCTCGGATCGTTAACCAATAGACTTCTGTCAAATCTTAGATATTCATCCCTAAGGTCCTCATCTTGGCCTTTAGCGCCACCGTTGTACAGTACTAATCCTCTAGCGATGGCGGTTCTAATTGCGTCTGTTTGACCCATTATTCCGCCGCCTGTAGTGGTGATGTTGATGTCAACCTTTGATAGCCTATTCATTGCATCAGCAATAATCAACGGCTCCATGGCTTTTCTTCTAGCCAAAGATGGTTGTAGAATTTCAATCGGTTCGCTGTTAACTCTTACTCTGCCTTTACCTGCTTTCACGCTTGCTCTAGCAATAGCCGTCTTACGCTTACCAGATGATTCTACTGCCTTACTCTTTTTCTTTGCCATCATTGGCCACCTCCAGTCCATCTATGGCTTGGTGCACCTAGATTTTGGCTGATGTCACCAAGTGAAACGAACCGATTTGGTTCTCCTCTACGAATTCTACTATCATCGCCGTGTTCATGACCTTCCGGTAAATCACCGGTTAAGTGGCTTGGGCAACCGATTTCAACACGTAGATTTCGTAAGGCTCTACGACCGCTGCTTTTGCTTTGATAGGGTAACATTCCGCGCACTGCACGCTTTAGAATCATGTCAGGCATTCGTGGGAAAAATGGTCCCTTTCTTGCGTGGTTCAATTTGTACTTTGCTTGATATGTGTTGAATACAGAAGTTTTACTTCCAGACACAATGGCTTTTTCCGCATTGACAATAATAACTTTATCATCTCTATCCTCCCTAGCAGCCTTCAATAGAATATCTGCGGTAGCGGATGCTAACCTGCCGAGAATCATGCCTTCTGCATCAAAAACGTAGGTCTTTTCAGCCAAGGATAACGACCCCCTTTCCTGATGGGTTTTCGTTCATTAGCTCGCCGTAGGTCATTACTCGTCCTCCAGCAGCTTCTATCTTCTCACGAGCACCGGTGCTTACACTGTAGGCGGCGACAGTGTGGTTGCTGGATACCTCACCACTGCCGAGTAATTTGCCAGGTACAAGAATAGTTGCTCCATCTGGTGCGTGGCGGCTTACTCTGCTAAGGTTTGGTTGGGCCCAGTTTTTGCGGCTCTTAGAGAGGCGCACAGCCACATCTCGCCAAACAGCAGAACCGGTCTCGCGAGACTGGGCTTTCAGTTGATTGATTATATCAATCAACTGGGCGTTTGTCTTGCGGTTTGGGTTACTCATTTGACTCCCTCGATGCTTTGAAGCATGCTGGCGACTCG
>FUFK010039462.1_pt1 | contig 89874 bp, 80 predicted proteins | sample 1021851 | NCBI WGS metagenome assembly FUFK01 (sample SAMEA51879418, study PRJEB19060) | metagenome
TTATTCTAGCTAATATTTTAAACTCGTCTCTTTGAGACTTGTGGAGTCGTTTGTGAATTGCTGAAAAGAACTTACCTGATGCTTCTAATAATGCTAATGTCGTGCCAACCGGACCATAGTTCGTTGCATCGGACACTACTTGATCTGTCGTGTCAGCAAATTTCTGGCCAGCAGTGGCTACAAAGCCTAACATCTGATAGAGAGTCTGAGACGGTTCTTTATACGGAAGAGGAACTATGGACTTGCCCAAGTCTAAACCCGTTGACTCAACGTCACGAAACTCCCCCGGCATTATCGGAGAATTATCTCCAACAACTCTAACACCTCTAGCTTTAAAACCACCTGGTAAATTAGAGAACTGACCTGCATCAATTAATGCTCTCATTGCTGCCGTTGCCGACATTGTAAGATTACCAAGGAAATGAATTAATCCTAATCCATAAAATCCAAAACCTGGTACAAACTTGTAACTAACAAAGTGTTCTCTTTTTACAAATCGTGGATCACCATCATTCCAATTACGACGAATACTAAGAACCTTCTTAGAACTTTTATCTATTGTAACAATGTATGGATAGGCTACCCCACTTGGACTGTTGAATGGTTCTGGTAAATCTAAATATAAATGTTGTTCAATTAATACATAGCTTGGATCATATGGGTTCTCATCATATGCCGATAGTCCCATGATCTGTTCTGCTTTAGATGTAATGTTACCTCTATCTGTTTGCTCTGGATCTCCAAGATCAGTTTCTCGATACATACCCGCATCCATATCTTTTCGTAAATCATTTTCAGAACGATAGATAATATGTGAGTAACGATCGGCACGACGAAGATCGGATACTAAATTAGATACGTGAAACTGATCGATAGGTATGAACTCTGATATAGGTCGTCCTAATGTTTCATCGTAATAAACTTTCTTAACTGCCGTACCAATTAATGGTAGGTGAAATAACATCTTTTCAAACTCATCGAAATATTCTGGCATCTCTTCGGTGAGCTGATAGTTCATAAAATCTTTTACACGTTGTGCTTGTTTTTCTTTCTCTGGTGTAGGTGATCCTACCACTTGAGTTTTAACTGGACCTTTGCTTGGAAATAATTCTTGTGATGCTTTTGATTGAAACTTAACTGCATTTTCTATAATTAGTGGATGTGTTGCCGTACATGCACCATCAAATGGTTCTGTTGTTTCTTCTAGTTTTAAACCAAGTAAATCAAATCCTCTTTCAAATGTCTGCTCCCACTCTTCTCGTGAATCTTTATCAGCCGTATAGTTTTCCATAACTGTTTGAGCTATGTCTTCTAAATCTTCTTCTTCCATTAAGTCTGCAAGATTCATATAGAAGTCCTCACTAATGGAGGCTAATACCTTACCACTGTCTTCATTCAAAGCCATTTCAACTTCACCAGTTTCTGGATCTACGTTAACTGCTAAGTCTTCTTCTTGTTCTTCATTAATGTTTACATCTACACCAAGCACTTGAGACTGGGTACTAACCTTCTCTTTTGCTACGTCAATCGGTGTTGATATATCGTCTGGGTTTTTCTCGATTGCCATAATTAATTAGATACCTTCCAATAGGTTGCCTTATTTTTTTTATAAGTATTATCACTATCACTATAATACGGATCATGGGGATGTTGCAAGTGCCAAGAATCTTTCATATAGTGTACTGCCATGACCATAGCATCTACTTGGTCATCATGAGCCGCGTTTGGGAAACTAATTGCTTCATCAAATAATGTCTGCGCCCATATTTTATTTGGTAGCCAAACTCTTCCCGCTTCCAATAATGGTGAAGCTGCATAGGCTCTAGCTACCTTATCACGATCTGGGGTGTATTCCAAAACTGGTAGACCCGCTCTTCGTAAATCTTGTATTAAACTTTGACCACTGGCTTTCTTCTCGATGATAACCATATCTGGTTGATGATCCTCATATGCATCTTGTGCATTCTGTCGTAACTCTGGATATTCAAATCGACCACGAATATTACCTAGTAATATTAAATTACCAATATCTCTTTCAACTCCCTCACTATCTTTTTCTACGGTAACAAAGATACCCCATGTTTGTATAACACTAAAGTCTGCCGTTGTTCGTGTAGAGAATGCCGTATCTAAAGTTTGTATTATAAAATCACAATGTGGTGGATCAATCTCATCCCAGATTCTAAACCATGACTTTTTGAGAATACCACCTTCATCTGGAACTGGGTTCTGCATATACAATGATTCCCAATATCGTGAGCCATTATGTCTACGTATTTCTAATTCATCATTCTTTAATATTTCTTTTGGTTTCCATTCTGGAAAATAAGAATCACCTACTGGTAAGTTGAGTATCTTACTGCTTGTTTCATCTACCCATGCTGGTATACGAATAACTTCCCAGTTTAGTGATTTGTCTTCATCATTGCCTTGGTTTGATAATAACCAACCACAGATATCATCTTCGTGGTATCGTGTATTAATAATTACTATAGAGCCATTCGGCATAAGTCTTGTCCGTAAACCTGCTGGATACCATTCTTTAATATATCTTCTACCTGCTTCACTAAATGCATCTTCCTCTGACATTACGTCATCAAGTAAAGCTACGTGCGCACCACGACCAGCTATCTGTGTTCGTACACCAGCTGCTACATATACACCGTTTTTATTTGTTTGCCATTTACCAGCAGCCCTAACATCGGATCTTAGTTTTACATCTTCGAATATTGATTGATAATCTGGATCATTCACCACATCTCTTACACTTCTACCAAAGTCAGAAGCTAACTGATCACTGTGTGATACCGACAGTATCTCGTGATTAGGGTGGCGACCAAGATACCATGCAGGAAATAGTTTAGAACAGATAAGGGATTTAGAACTACGAGGTGGTAAGAATACCATTAGTCTTTTGACTTCACCTTGTTCCACTTGTTGTAGCTTTTTACTAATAACATCTATGTGTCTACCCATTTTAAAGTCAGCAACAAGTTTAGGGGCAAAGGCTTCTATGAAACCAGAGAAGTTCTCACGTACATTTTGGAAAGCTAGGTAACGAAGCTTCTCAATATCTTCGTCGCTTATAGGTTCATTACTTTTTAGGTTCATCGTTTGACGATACGACTTTTAGACCTGCAATTTTTACAAGTCTTTCTACGTCTTTCTTTTTATCACCACTCTCAAAGCCAGTTGTCTTTACAGTCTGCTCCACTTTATCCACAAACATACCTAAATGTTTAGCAATATGTTCCATTGACTTGTTAGCATTTGTAAAATCACTGTCTTGCATAGCTTCATTGTAAACTTTAGCTAGTCTTTCTAGAACTTTTTCTTTTGTCCACGTAATTTTAGTTACAGCTTCGTCTTGATACTCTTTGATTCGCTCCATAACCTTTTCATTCTTCATAATTACCCTAGCTTTGGCTCTAGTTCGTGCATCATTCTTGTCTGGTTGGTAACCTGCGGCTAAATATGCCTTGACTTCGTCGCCGTGGCCTGCAAATTCCATGCAAAACTTCTCTTGCATAGCTGTGAGTCCACGAAATGTAGGAACTTTTACGTTATTGTCTTCTGGTTTTTCTAACATTCTCTTTTTATACTCCTCTGGGTTCTTTTTTTCTAGCCTTCTTAGTCTACGTCTCTCTAATTCTGCCTCTATTTCTTTTAATTCTTCGCCTCCTCTATATATTCTCGCCTCTCTTTTAACTTTATGCAAGTTAATCAGCTCTTCTTCTGTCATTTTTCCGTAGAGTATGTGTACTTTTTTCTTTGTCATAGTCTTAAAAGCTTTGAAGGGAGGATAATAACCCACAACTATCACTCCCTCCTTCTCAAATACCAGGATTCCAAAGCTGTAGGAGACAAATGTAGCTTAAAACCTAGAATACTAGGACGTTTCTAGGTGGATTCTACTGGTACAATCAATATAAACAAGTAATTGACATTATGCAAGTGTTTGTTTACAATGCGAAACATGAGACCAGAAGAGTTTTTATACCAACCCATGATACTCTTAGATCACCGCATGATGGAATATAACTTCTGTATGCAGAACATACAGCACGAAGGTGGTCACTATCTAGAATTTGGAGTGTATGAAGGTAAATCTATAAATTATTTAGCTAACCTTAACAAGAAAATTACATTTCATGGGTTTGATAGTTTTAAAGGTTTACCTGAGAAATGGTTTATGGGTCACAAAGTTGTAGAAGAGGGACACTTCGCCATCGATGGTTTGCCAAAGGTTGTACCGAATGTTGTACTTCACGAAGGGTTGTTTGATAAAACCATACCAATATGGAAAAAAGACCACAAAAGACATATATCGTTTATCAATATTGATTGCGATTTATATAAGTCTACTCAAACAGTATTAGAATTATTAAATGATCAGATTGTTAGTGGAACACTTTTACGATTTGATGATCTATTAGCATCGCCTATATCTCCATATCCTAATTGGGAACAAGGAGAATGGAAAGCGCTAGTTGAGTGGTGTCAAAAATATAATAGAAAAGTAACACCACTAGCTCGTTCTTGGAAACAAGGATGCACTATGAAAGTAGAGGTATAATGGTTGAACGAATTATGGATCCTAATAATATTAGACCTGATCATTTAGAACGGTATAACTTTGCCGTCAAGAAACTAAAAGAACTTAAACCAGAAACTATTCTGGATGTCGGTTGTGGTATCGGATACGGTTCTGTGATTATGCATAACTTACTTTGCGCATCTATTGATTGTATAGATAAATCTACAGAAGCGCATGATGTATTCGAAGAAGCATTCAGTCGTGACGTCGGTAAGGTGAACTATATTGTCACCGACATTACCAAACTGGAACCACGTACGTTAAGACCCGCCTATGATGCTGTCGTATCGTTTGAGTTTATAGAACACATACCACCAAAACTGGTACAAGATGTATTCAACCTCGCCGCAGAGAAGTCAAACATATTTATCGCATCATCGCCGAATGAATGTGTACGTCCCCATAAACAACCACCAGTGAATGAGTTTCACTACAAGCATTACACCCCAGTTGAGTTTGAGGCTATGGGTAAGAAAGCTGGATTCACAAACGTGGAGTTCCACTGCCAGACCGATGGTAGTCGCTACATGGTTAGACCCGGCCTAGAGCAAGGGAAGTTTATGATCGGAGTTTTTACAAAGTAGTATGGGTACCCTGGATTTTAAACAAAGGGGCCATATTTTAAAAACTGCTCATTTTGTCTGTGGTAGACACAATATATAAAAGCTGCTGCACGGTGTAATTTTCTTGATCCCCATAGCAAAAAAGCCTCCCCCCATTGCTAGGAGGAGACTCTTTTAAAAGTCAAGCTAATTATTTATTTAACTAAACCTTGCTTTATTTGTCTAATAACTTGGTTGACAATTTCTGAAGTATCTAGATTAGGTGGAGCCCAATTAGCAGTAGGACTACTAGCCACGTTGGTATTAGGTGGCACATCTTTAAGCTTTTCAATTCCGTGACCATTAGATAAAGCTTTACCTAGAGCCATAATACCTTGATAATTGATATTAGTTTTTGGAGTTTCAAGCTTAGTAAAAAACTTCTGCCAATTGGTGAAGCTCATAGACTTGTTTAACTGACTTGCAAATAAAACCAAGTTATTATTAGAGCCAACAAAATCCCAACTAAAGAAGTCGTATTTGTCAGATTTTGTTTTAAATGGGTCGTCAAAACTTGCCAAAAGTTTTTTATGATTTAGTTGATTTAAAAAAACCTTGGCTTTTCCTATGCTAATAATGGCATAACCATTAATAGATTCAGTTTTTACAGATTCAGTTTTTACTGTTTCTTTTTTAGTCATGTTATTTCCTTTTGTTAACATTAATATTACTAATTTAGAACCATTCTAAACTAGGTTCGTGGGGACTAATCCACAATTTTAGCCTATCAGATTCTCAATAATAGTCAAGCCGATTCTTGAAACCCTTGCTCACCGTGGTTTTCCAAGGTTGTTTAGAACCGTTCTAATTAGGGTTCATGGCAAATTATAAAATTTAAGATAAATGAATGTTTAGTATCATACGCAGAAGAGACGCATCCCTATAACGCATTAACGCATTAACACATTACGATATACCTATAAGACACCAGGTATATATATAACACATTGACCTGGAAAACCTTTATATATCAATAACATGTATTTAATTATGGGCAAAAAAAGGTCTTGCAATTGGTCGAGAGTTCGGTTAGTCTGAGATCATCGAGGAATTTTCCGAGAGTTTTCGGTTATTTCTTGATATATAATAATAACTTATACACTATTCTAGGGCATCTAGATTTCCTTCCCAATTCAGTTCTAGGATAGTGTATTAACAAAGGAGATACACTATGGTAAATACATCATTTACTTTCAATGCATTTAATAAAGTTATCATTAAAGAGGTTCACTATGATGACGATCTTTATAACTCGGGGTCTAACGATTCTATGAGATATCTTGTCTTTATCGACAGTCAAATAAACAGTGTTGATGATTTAAGTCCAAATGAATTTTATAGTCTACTGGGCACTTTGGCTAAATCTAAGACAAGTTTAGAAGAATACTATGCTAATCGTTATAGTGTAGAATTTAAAAATAAACTTAACAAAGGAGACATCTAATGGATTTACAACGAGAAAGACTATTAACTAAAATGCTAGAGCAACCACTTGAAGAGTTGCTTAGACATTTAAGCACTAACGATGGACAAGTAATATGGGAGTACATCAATAAAGTAGCAGACAAGAAAATTAAAAGCCGATTTGATAAAGATATGGCTAAACTTAAACAAATATAGGGAGACAATGACGATGTTGAATAAGAAAAAGATACTAACTAAAACTTCTAAGATGCCATGTAAGAGTATATCTCTATCAGCTTGGCTATGTAGAAATGGAGAGAAGCTATCCAAAGTAAAGGGTAGTGTATGTAATGGTTGCTATGCTAGAAAGGGTTTCTATCATATGCCTAATGTAAAAGCAAAACAGTCATTAACCTTAGAGTTCATGCAATCTAAAGAGTTCATTACTGTAATGGTTGAACTATTACAGAAAGAAAAGTTCTTTAGATGGTTTGATAGTGGTGATATTCAAGACCTAGATATGGCTAATAATATTCTAGATATCTGTGAAAAAACACCACACTGTAAACATTGGATACCAACCAAAGAGTACAAAGATTGGAAGACTATATTAAAATCCAGGTCTTTACCTAGCAATGTTGCTCTTAGGTTTTCAACACCGATGAATGACACACCACCACTAGAAAATGCACCTCTAACCACGACTGTATTTACAACTATGGATAGTCTAGGTATGAGAGGCTTTATCTGTGAGGCTAGTCAAAAAGACAAGTACGAATGTGGCGACTGTCGTGCTTGTTGGGATACTAATATTAACAATGTCGCTTATGCTAAACACTAACAAAGGAGATAACTAATGACTAATACATTTAAACCAATTATTTTTAATGGTGTTGAAATGAGTATAGAGGATTTTAAAAAATCTTTAAGCAGTACACCACCAGAAAAACTTTACAAATCTGGAATTAATAAACTAAAGAAAAGGAGATAACTAATGCCAAAAGTAGCAATATATAGAAACTTACAAAAGAACTGTTTGTCTATTCAATCTAGAGAACGAGAGAACTATGGTTTGATTATGGGTTATTGTAAATCGATATTCATTAGACGACCTAAGTTTATTGTCAGAGAAAAAGGTAGGCTCAAAGTTCTTGAAGAGGGTAGAAAGAATGTCCATGCATTTATCGTTGGTGAATGTTATACATTTATCGTTGGTGAATGTCCTAGCTTAAAACTATGGAGTTGGTTAAGAGATGTCAAAATGGGTGGTAATTCTACGACTAAGGTGTTCTATAACCCTTACAAATATTCAACCTTTGTGGATAAGGATGGCAACCCAATCCATGAAGCAAGAGCCGTTCTGGTTAATACTAACTATATACAAGCCGATATTACAAAGGAGAACTAATGACATATGAAGAATATAAAATACAAAAACTTTCATTTGTATTACAACAGTTTTGTACATTGAATGGGTTACCATTTATGTGTGCAGAGGACTTACTCCATGACCATTCAGTAAGTAAAACACCTTATCAAATAGGGTGGTTAAAATTTTACTGTCAGTTATGGAGTGAGTGTATTATTAACCCACAAATAAAGGAGAAACATCATGGGTTTTAAACGAGAAGAACTAAGGCAAATTAGAGCCGAGCTTGAGAAAGCTATAGACAAACATCAACAAGTAAAGGATATAGACAAATATAATTTTACTGTTGGTAACTGTAGCTACAACGACTCTAAAGCTACATTCAAACTTGAAGTAACTATCAAAGGTGCTAAGAGTGAAGAAAGAGTAGCACTTGAAAGAAATGCTGAATACTTTGGACTCGACCTTAATAAGGAACATCCAGAGTGGATACTTCTAGGATACAACCGTAAAGCTAGAGGATATCCAATACTAATGGAAAGGAAAAGCAATGGTAAGACCTACAAGTTTGACCTTGAGAATGCTAAGAAATTGTTTGGAAAGGAGGTAGCATAATGGAACTACAAACATTAGGCGATAAGGTATCAGATATATTTGATGCCATAGGTCGAATTGAAATGAAGTTACAAGACATTGATGACAGAGTAAATGAACTGTACTCTAAGGTCAACGATGGTCAGACAGAGATCAGAGATGAGATTCATGATGTCTATGTAACTTGTGATGGTATAGATTCCGAAGTGAAAAACATTGAAGGGTACTGTTCATCTATCAACTCGAACATCGACCAACTGAAAGACTGATTGACTTTCGCTAGATTAATTATATTATAGTTAGTCTAGTGGGGTAGTGATTTTTTAATTTCCTTTGTTACACTATCCCACTAGCCTAACTATAACTCGGTGATAGTTAGGTGGTATAACCCACACCGAAAAGGAGACGACAATATGTCACAAGCACAAAAAGATATGTTCAGAGAACAAGAACTGAACGAGATAGGCAAAGCCATTCCTAAGACTGATGGTGAATGTCTAAGTGAGATCATGCATAATGTTCTTAAAGACAGAAGACTATCCCTCGTTACTGAGGAGGAAGTTGAAGAGATGGTTAGAGAATATCTAGACTATCAAGCCATGAAACATGGACATTGGGGGACATAAGATGGAGTTTATTAAAATACTTATTTGGTGGACATCCACAACTGTCCTAATATTTTGGGCATTATATTCACTATTCTTTGGATTAATATAAGGAGGCACTATGCCAATTAGAAAATGGGATAAACTAAATGTTGTAACCCACAACGATATGCATATCATATCAATGGGTTCTAGTTACTTGGGTAAACTAAAAGAACCATACGAGAACTTAGTTCGTATGTTGGGTACACCAAGAAATGATAATTCTAAGTGGGTTAGTTGGAGTTTACAATTCGACTCTGACCCTACATCCGTTGTGACTATTACATCACTAGACAAGAACAAGTCCGATGTATTTGATATGACCAACTGGTCTGTCAGTGGTCACGATATACTCTACTACGACAAACTAAATGTTAAACTTCATCAGTTTAGAAAGGAGGCAGTATGACTATCGATGAACAACTGAATCAAAAGCAACAAGAGATACACAATCTCCAAATGCGATTAAAGAAATGTGTTCAAGAACGAGATGCTCTTAGAAATAAAACAGAACCAAGAGAATATCGTTATGTTATAACTCAAACACTTGTTGAGGATGTGTTCTTCTATGCCAANAACGATGACGAGGCTAGACAAAAGATTCGTAATCAAGAATGGGGAGANGGTAATGACCTTGACGAGTTTAAAAATACTATCACTAGCGAGGACTTATTCTACTGTCCAAAAAGTGGTGAAGGTCACGAGGAGGTGAAGATATGACTATCGAAGTAACTAAACAAGACTTGCGATGGGCAAGTGGTCACTATCTAAGCAATACTTTACCAATAGACTACGATCAATGGTCTGAGAAAAAACTTGATAAGTTTCTTTCAGAGAATGCTTGGGAATTTTTTGAGTATTGTGAACCAAGCTTTATATGGGAGCAGATAGAATCACTTGCTTGGAGTATGAAATATTACATTAAGGAGGATATATGAAACACAAACTACTAGATTTATTTTCTGGCATCGGTGGGTTCTCTCTTGGTGCAGAGGCTAACGGCATACCAACTGTGGCCTTTGTAGAGAAAGACCCATTCTGTCAGAAAATATTACGCAAACATTGGAGTAACACACCAATCATATCTGATATTAGAACAGTGAAAGGAGAAGATTATGAAACAGATGGAGTTACAATTATCAGTGGAGGATTCCCATGCCAACCGTTCAGCCAAGCTGGAAAAAGAAAAGGGAAAGATGACGACAGATATCTCTGGGATGAAACTCTTAGAGTCGTTTCCGAAACAAAACCAGAATGGTTTATTGGAGAAAATGTTGACGGACTTGTTAGCATCCAAGACGGCATGGTACTCAGACAAGTGCAAGATGACCTGGAAAAAGAGGGTTTCCAAGTCCAATGTCTTGTTATTCCAGCTTCAGGCATCGGTGCTTGGCACCAAAGAAAAAGAGTCTGGATCATTGGACACAATGTATCCAACTCCATCGGCGAGTTGTCAAATGGACGTAGTAGCACCACCAAACACAGTAAAGCAAAACAAAAATGGGTGGTCAGTGACGAGGCTAAAAACTGGAACAAAGTTCGGAGCGAAACTGAACGATGTGGTAAACAAACTACAACACGAGGGGATGTATCCAACTCCAATGGCGAGGGACTACAAGGACATGGGGTTCAAGCCAACATGGAAATGGAGGAGGGACAAGTCAGTTCCATCAGTAGCCCTCAAGGACAACGTACATGGTGGCAAACTGAATGCTCAGTTCGTGGAGTTCCTCATGGGATATCCTACGAATTGGACAAAGATAGAGCCAATCGAATAAAGGCACTTGGTAATTCTATAGTGCCACAGATTGCCTATCAATTATTTAAATCAATAGTAACTGTAACAAAGGAGGACGATCATGAGCAAGTCTATTGGTGCTAAAAAATTGTTCACATTAGAACAGATAAAGTATGAAGCCTTACACATTAAAATTGATAACGAAGAGGGAGTGAATGATAGCCATACACAATCTCATTATGATGGTATATGTTTAGGTTTAGATATGCTTGTCGATAAGTTAGAAAGGAGTAAGTAATGGATCCAGTATCTTTAATCATAGGTATAACAATGAACCTATACACGTTAAACAATATAGATTTCTTTCACCAACGATCTGCCAACAACAAGACTATGAACTGTCGGTGGGAATATGTTGGTAAGAAAAAACCAGACCCACAGAACCCAAGCATCACCACACTGTTTGGCAATGTGTATTATAAACAACACTGTGTGGAAAAGGAGACAGACTAATGCTAAGTGAACCAGAACAAATACCGAGAGAGGATGACGATGAGTATGAGCGAGAACTTGCTGAACAAGAACTAGTCAAAGTCATAACTAAACTTGAAAAGAAAATAACTGACAAGCAGAACTTATTTATTGGAGCGATGTGTACCTTGATGGATGCTTGTTATTTTCATGCACCGACAGACTCAAGTGCTACACATTTAATATTAACGGCACATCAGAAAGTGTTAGAAGCAAAAAAGAGAGCGAGTGAGGATGACTAAAGAACTCTTTGCTTTATACCTAACTTTTTCTACACCAACTGGTGTGGAGGAGAGGTTTGTCATGGGTCGAGAGAACTGTGACAACTTGGAACCGATCGTTGAACAAGAGTTTAAACGATTGAATATTAACCGAGATGAATTACAGCAATCTGGACACATGTGTATTGGTTGGAAGTTTCATCTCATAAGACAAAGGAGTAAACATGATTGAACCAATGATTATAACTTTTTGGATTGAAGTAAACTCTCGGTTATACGAGAAGACCTTACCAAAAGTATACAATGAATGTGAGCCTATCGTCGCTCAAATCTATGAGCAGTACGAAAAGTCTAACGGCAAAATCGTTGCAGTAAAGTGTGACACATTTCAACAATACAAAGATAAGAGGGAATATTTCCATGGCAAAAAGTAACGGATCTGACATAAACGATGACGAGATTCTTTCTGATGTAGAGATAGTCTATGCATTAGCTAAGATAAAACACTTCAAAGATGTAGTGCAAACAATTTCAATTAAAAGATATTCTCAAGAAGAATACTTTGATGTTGTGGATGCAATCTTTGACGATATATTTAACCCACCAAATGAAAAGGAGAAACAATGATGAAAATAGAAACTTTAAAACAAATAATGATAGAAGTTATGGATCAAGTTCGAGAACATACAGATGTAGATGATCTATCTGATCGAGAGATTGGTAAATTAATTGACTATGCAATGTATGAAATATTGAATCCACCTAAACAATCTGTGAGAGATAGGATAATAAACGAAGTAACCACTGACGATCGTCCATGTGACACAGAGGCACCAGATAATGTAGTGAGGGTCAACTTCAAATGACTAGCTGCAAAAGAGTGGGGTGTGATAATGAGATCACATCCTCACGGAATGTGTATTGTTCGATAAGTTGTGCAACAACGGTTAACAATAAGTTGTATGTTAAACGGATCAAGAAAGATCCAGGTCACTACCACTGCGCCTACTGTAATACAAAACACGAGCGCCGTAGTAACACGATGAACAAGTATTGTGATAATGTCTGTCAGCAGAACCATCGCAAACAGATTCGCAATGAAAAAATAGAACGAGATGAACACATGGGTAAGTCTATTGGTAAGAAGAGACTGATCATTGCTTATCTCAAGGATACTAACCAATGGTATTGTCACCAATGTAAAGTAGGGGCAGAAGAGGCGCCGATGGAGTTTCATCACATCGATGGGAATCGCTATCATAACCGTCTGTCAAACTCGATGGTGCTCTGCCGCAATTGTCATGGGAGGACACATAATTTCAAAGGTAGAAACAAAAGGTGTGGCCACTATATATAGTTCTAATAGTTATCTATAGGTACTAATAGTTATCTATAGGTACTAATAGTTATAAAGAGATACTAATATATTATATATAGAAGCTAATAGAACTATGATTAGATTAACATTAGACTAACATTAGACTATATATAGTCCCCCTCTGTATATGGGGATAGGCTATCATTGATTTCGAAATCTGACAACCCCTTGACAAAAATAATTAGAGGATGTATTTATAGGGCAAGACCCGCAAAAATAAGGAGACGACATATGACAGTAAACCAAAACCCATTTGTAAGACACACCGCTTGTGAGCAATGTGGATCATCTGATGCTAATGCTTTATATGCTGACGGCAGCCGCTATTGTTTCTCGTGCCGAACCTATACTGAACCTCCCAAGGACAAGACCCAACTTGAGGAACTGCTCGGAGATGACACAAAAATTCAAGCCCAAATTACTAAGGTTATTTCTCTAGGTAATAGTAAACCAATACTCGAAAGAAAGATAAGTGAAAAGACTTGTGAGTTTTTTGGAGTAACTACAACTAACAATGACAAACCTAATCTTTATAAACACCACTACCCATACTACGATGATGAGGGTAATCACGTAGCTACTAAGGTCAGAAGAGTAGTCGACAAATCATTTAGTGTAGAGGGTAAGACTGGTAAAGCTTTGTTGTTTGGGCAACAACTATTTAGTTCTAACAATGCTAAAATTATAACTATCTGTGAGGGTGAAATAGATGCCTTGTCGGTCTATGAAATGATGCTACCTAAATCTTACCCAGTTGTTAGTGTTAGAACTGGAGCAGCTGGAGCCGTTACCGATTGTAAGAAACAGTATGAATATATAAATAGTTTTGAAAAGATATACTTATGTTTTGATAATGACGAACCAGGTCGTGAGGCCAGTAAAAAGGTAGCCGAACTATTTCCACCAAAGAAAGTACACATAGTAAATCTAGGTTTAAAAGATCCAAATGATTATCTAGTGCAGAATAAGAAGCATGATTTCATGGCTAGATTCTATGCTGCGCAAACATATACACCAGAGGGTATCATACTTGGTGAGAATACTTGGGATCTTATCGCTAATGAAAAGGTAATAGAATCAATACCTTATCCGTGGGAGGGTATGAATACTATGACTTATGGTATGAGACTTGGTGAGTTATGTACGTATACTGCGGGGTCAGGTATAGGTAAGTCTAGTGTAATGAGAGAACTAGCTTACCACATTATAAAGAACAGTAATCATTCAGTTGGTTGTTTATTCCTAGAAGAATCTATTGAACGAACAACCAAAGGTATTATGTCTGTACATGCAAACAAACCATTACACCTACCATTCTGTGAATCAACTATGGAAGAGAAACGTGCAGCATGGGAGGCTACTCTTGGTACAAACAAAGTAAGAATGTGGGATCACTTTGGTTCTACCGATATCGATAACATTATATCTAAAGTACAATACCTAGCTAGTGGATTAGATTGTAAGTTCATTATACTCGATCACTTGACTATGATTGTATCGGCAATGACTGGTGACAATGAGAGAAGAGCCATCGATAGTATAATGACAAGGCTCAGAACTCTAGTCCAAGAACAGAACATACATCTGATGTTGGTATCTCATTTAAGTAGACGAGCTAGTTCAGATAGTGGACACGAAGANGGTGCGATAGTTAGTCTGTCACAACTCAGAGGTTCACATGGTATTGCGCAACTCTCTGACTTTTGTTTCTCATTAGAAAGAAACGGACAAGCAGAAGATATGGAGAAGAGAAACCAAACTACAGTTCGTATACTGAAGAACAGATTTAGTGGAGAGACTGGTCCATGTTGTTGGTTACAATGGCATAAAGATACTGGTCGCTTAACTGAAATACCTAACCCAAAATCTAAAGATAACGATGACTTCAAGGAGGTGAATGATGGATTCAAAGTTTGATACAGTAGTTCTTGATATAGAGACTGATAGTTTAGATGCAACTAAGATACACTGNATATGTATCCANGACTANNCAACTGGAGAACAACGAGACTTTATACAAGAACAAGGATGNCAAGAGTTNAAAGAGTTTCACAATCAAGATCGTAAGTACATCATGCANAATGGTGTAAGCTTTGATGGTCCAGTGTTAGAAAGATTATTAGATATAACAATACCTTTGGAAAATATTATTGATACACTTCTAATATCTCAGATGGTTAATGCACACATAGAGGGTGGTCACAGTTTAAAATCTTGGGGTAAGAAACTAACACGAGGTGGTAAGCTAGAGTTCAAAGACTTCGAGGAATATTCAGAAGAGATGCTGAAGTATTGTCAACAAGATGTNCATGTCACACGTAAACTAATGCAACACTTAGCGCCGAAGATAACACGNTTCAGTACAGANAGTGTACGTATGGAACATAGGNTNAGAAGAATCATAGATCAACAAGAGAAGAATGGATTCTATCTTGATGTTAATAGAGCACATGATTTATTAGAAGAGTTAAAGACAAAGTCAGAGGATTTAAAGAAAGATTTACAAACTATATTCCCAACAATATATACACCACGATTTCATAAGACGACTGGCAAGCCATTGAAAGATCATGTCGATGAGTTTAATCCTAGTTCAAGAAAGCAGATAGCAGAACGACTACAAAAGAAATACAATTGGGTACCAAAGAAAACAACACCAACTGGACTACCAGTAATTGATGAGGCAGTTCTAAAAGAAATAGAATATCCAGAAGCTAAGATGATTGCAGAGTATTTGTTGTATGAGAAACGTGTATCACAAATACAATCATGGTTAAAGAATGTCAGAGATGATAGTAGAGTACACGGCAGAGTTATAACACTTGGTTGTGTAACATCTCGGATGAGTCACTACGGTCCTAATATGGCACAAGTTCCAGCAAGTTATTCACCATACGGTGAGCAATGCAGATCACTATGGACTATACAAGATCCAAGTAAGTATTGTTTAGTTGGATCAGATGCTAGTGGTCTGGAGCTACGATGCTTTGCACATTACTTACAGAACCCAAAGTTTACAGAACAAGTGGTAGACGGAGACATACATACCTACAATCAAAACATAATAGGATTAAAAGATAGACCAACGGCCAAGACTTGGGTGTATGCATTCATCTATGGAGCTGGAGATGCAAAGCTAGGTCAGATAGTTGGAGGCAACTCAGAGGCTGGATTAGAAAGTCGTAAAAGATTTATAAATAAAGTTAAAGGCATGAAAACTTTAACAAGTAACTTAATTAATTTATTACAAAGACGTAAGCGCAAGTACGGTGAGTACCAATTGGTTGCGCTTGATAAAAGGATTCTACTTGCACGATCCATCCACTCTAGTTTGAATACACTTATTCAAGGAGCGGGTGCAATTATATGTAAGCAATGGCTACTCAATATAATTGATGAGGTCGACAAGCAGAACTTGGATGCCAAGCCAGTGGCTAACGTCCATGATGAGGTGCAGTTTGAAGTCCGTAAGGAACAAGCTGTAGATTTTGGTAACATTACAAAGGAGGCAATGAAACGTGTAGAGAAACAATTTGACTTACGATGTCCACTAGATAGTGAGTATTCAATCGGCACGACTTGGAAAGAAACCCACTAACTGTTGACACCATTGATAGTATGGTATACTGTCGAGGTGTTTCTTTATGGAGACACTAACTTTTAATAACTTTTATAAACTTTTAATTTAAGGAGATAAATATGCCAGTAATTACAGGCACTGCTTATTGGGCGAAAGTCCACCAACCACACTTTGATCAGTATAATGAACAAGGTATTTTTTCCATTGATGTAACAGTGGATGCAAAGACTAAGAAACAATTACAAGACTTGGGTCTTGGTCCTCGTATTAAAAACAAAGGTGACGAAAGAAATGATTTCGTTACTATCAAAAGAAAGTACACTCGTAAAGATGGTACAAAGAACTCTGCACCTCGTGTTGTAGATTCCAAGAAGACACCGATTAGTCCTGATGTTTTGATTGGTAATGGTTCAAAAGTTAATGTGGCTTTTGATACATACGATTACAACGTCGGCGGTAACCAAGGTGTCGGCTCATCTTTAAAAGCTGTGCAAGTAACTAAACTAGTTGAGTACAGTCCTTCTGAAAACTTAGATGAGTTCGGTGAAGAGTCTGGATACCAGGCTCCAACTAACGGAAAAGCAGATGGATTGGAAGACGATAAACTTCCGTTCTAATGTCAGATAAGAAGAGCATAGATACTCTTGTAAAGGATATTTACAAATTATTTGACGAGGGCAACAAGAATATACCCACAACAGATAATCTAAATGAATTTGCAGAGAGTATGAAAGATGCTGTTCTTACTTATCTAACAGAAAAACAATCTGGTAGCCGAGGTATTCGTATGTCGAGCCTCGGCAAACCAGATCGTCAATTATGGTATGAGCTATACAAACCAGAACTAAGAGAACATATGCCAGCTCATGCTCGAATAAAGTTTTTATATGGGCATATGTTAGAAGCACTTCTATTATTACTAGCTAAAACGGCAGGACATTCTGTCACAGATGAACAGAAAATATTAGACCTTGATGGAGTTGTTGGTCATCAAGATGCAGTAATAGATGGAGTTGTTATTGATGTTAAGTCGGCATCACAGTTTGGATTCAGAAAGTTTAGAGAGAATGATCTTACTTCAGAGACAGATGCCTTTGGATATTTACATCAGATCGCCGCATACTCACAAGCAAATAAGAATGATAAGGTAGGTTTTCTTGCTATCGATAAACAAAGTGGTGCACTTGCGTTATGTCGCCCACACAAATCAGATATACCTAATGCACGAGAAAGAATTAAACACTTACGAAAAGTATTAAAGGATAAGAACAAACCACCACCAAGATGTTATGATGAAGAACCAGATGGAACATCAGGCAATATGAAACTAAGTGTGGGTTGTTCCTATTGTGCATACAAAGTTGACTGTTGGTCTGATGCTAACGACGGCCAAGGATTAAGAAAGTTTATCTATAGTAAAGGGCCACGATGGTTAACCAAAGTGGTTATTGAACCTAATGTTTCAGAAGATATTCCATGAGTGTACTAAGAAAAGAAAAAGGATTTTATAGATCCATCTTTGAGGCGACGGTTTGCGCTAAGCTTGATGAGGATAAAGTTAAGTTTGAATATGAAACACTTGTCATACCTTATGTAGTTCCAGAGATTAGAAAAACGTATACACCAGATATAATATTATCAAACGGTATAATCATTGAACTTAAAGGGCAGTTAACTAAAGAAGATAGAGCCAAACATTTGTATATAAAACAACAAAGACCAGACTTGGATATTAGATTTGTACTACAAAATTCTAGAAATAAACTTTACAAAACAAGTAAAACAACTTATGGTGATTGGCTAAGTAATAACAATTTTATATGGGCAGATAGATTCGTGCCAATAGAATGGATAGATGAACGACCAAAAGAAATCAACACAACAGAAATCTTTGTTAAACCAAAGCCAAACCCGAATAGCTTTAGACCCTACACTCGATACGACCACCGAGGCAAATAAAGAGGGAGAGAATGAAAGAGCATTATTCAGAGCCGTTATATACCAAGCTTTACTTGATGCTAGTGGCGATGATAGTAACACCACTAAAGAAGCTATACAGATTAGGGAAGAAGCTGTTCGTTGGTTCAGCAAAACTGTTGGGGTTACTGCTTCTTGGTTCGTCGATGTTTGTGATCTTGCTGGCTTGCATTATAGCCAAGTTCGTTCTTTTGCTCGTAAGCTCATTGATGAACCCACTAATACAGATTTTCAAAGGAAAAGATTAAATGTATTACTAAACATGACACACGGAGAGGACAAAAAATGACAGATGATTTAGTTAATCACCCACCACATTATAAGTACAATGATAAAGGTATCGAATGTATAGAAGCGATTGAAGCTGCACTTACACCTGAAGAATACCGTGGATACTTACGTGGACAGGTAATGAAATACACATGGAGATGTAATTACAAAGGCAAAAGACTAGAGGATTTACAGAAAGCTCGATGGTATTTAAATAGATATATTGATTTGCTAGAAAAAGAATGATAGTATCAGAACTTCCGTTACTTGAAATAATCTGCTCACTCAGTGCATGTGTGTCAGTATACTTGTACGGAAACGGATCACTGAAAGCACCGTTGTTTGGTATATGCTCTCAAGTTTTTTGGTGGGCATGGACGATCCAGGAGGGTCTATATTTTATGATGGTACTTAATGTGGTAATGACATTAACACATATTAGAAACATAATTAAAATGAAAGGGAGACCATGACGACATTACCAACTGTTTACCAACAATTTATCCACAAATCTAGATATGCTAGATGGTTACCAGAAGAAAAGAGAAGAGAAGAATGGCACGAAACTGTCAGTCGGTACTTTGATTTCTTTAAACAACAACTAAAAAAGAATTGTGACTACGATTTAGATAAAAAAACTATAGACTATTTGTCTAATAAAGTCATGAAGTTAGATGTCATGCCGTCTATGAGGGCACTCATGACTGCAGGTCCAGCCTTGGAAAAAGAAAACATAGCTGGGTATAATTGTTCTTATGTTCCAGTAGATCACCCAAAAGCTTTTGATGAAATACTATACGTCCTTATGTGTGGAACAGGAGTTGGTTTTAGTGTTGAGAAAAAATATACCAGAAATTTGCCTAGTGTTGCTGATGAGTTTCACAATACAGAAACTGTTATTATGGTCAGAGACTCCAAGCTTGGTTGGGCAAAAGCATTTAGGGAAATCGTTACACTATTGTATGCCGGGCAAGTCCCAAGGTGGGATGTATCTAACGTGCGACCAGCAGGAGCAAGACTTAACACTTTCGGCGGCCGAGCTTCGGGACCTGCACCTCTCGTCGACCTCTTCAACTTCGCCATTGAAACCTTTACTAAAGCGAAAGGCAGACAACTAACACCACTTGAGTGTCATGATCTTGTATGTAAAGTAGGGGAGATTGTAGTTGTCGGAGGAGTTAGACGTTCGGCTATGATTAGTTTATCAGACCTCGATGACAGAGATATGAGAGATGCAAAGTCTGGTGAATGGTATAGAGTTGAAGCACAACGTGCACTATCAAATAACTCTGCCGTGTATGAAAACAAACCAGACAATATAGGAACCTTCATGGAAGAATGGTTAGCGCTATATAAATCTGGTAGTGGTGAACGTGGTATCTTTAACAGACAAGCTTCAAAGAAAGTTGCGGCACGTAACAAAAGAAGAGATGCTGACTTTGAGTTTGGGACCAACCCATGTTCAGAAATAATTTTACAACCTTTCCAATTTTGTAACTTATCTGAAGTAGTAGTTCGTGAGGGTGATAAAGAAGAAGACTTACTTGATAAGGTTGAAGCTGCAACTATACTTGGTACTATGCAAGCTACCTTAACAAACTTTAAATACTTACGTAGACAATGGAAAGATACAACAGAGAAAGAAAGACTACTTGGAGTATCTTTAACTGGTATTATGGATCATAAAATATTATCTGGAGACATATATAATAAAGCCTTACTAAATACTTTGCTTGTGAACTTAAAAGATAAAGCAGTGGCCGTAAATAAAATGTGGTCTAAACGATTTGGTATCAACCAAGCTACGGCTATCACTTGTGTCAAACCATCAGGAACAGTATCACAATTAGTTAATGCTGCATCTGGTATACATGCAAGACACAACGATTATTATATTCGTAGAGTTAGAGGAGATAAGAAAGATCCACTAACACAATTCTTAAAGTCTCAGAACGTACCGATAGAAGATTGTGTTATGAAACCAGATTCTACATCTGTATTTTCTTTTGTAGAGAAAGCGCCCAACGGTGCTATAACTCGTAACAGACGTACGGCTATAGAGCAACTAGATCATTGGTTGGCTTATGCGCAACACTGGTGTGAACACAAACCAAGTGTAACTATATCTGTCAATGAGGACGAATGGTTAGGTGTAGCTGACTGGTGTTGGAGAAACTTTGATGATCTTAGTGGTATATCTTTCTTACCTAACTTCGGACATGTGTATCAACAAGCACCATATGAAGATATAGATGAGATTAAATACCATAAGTTAAAAAAGAACCAACCAACTAAAATTAATTGGAATGAACTGGCACTGTATGAGCAAGAGGATAACACAAAGTCCTCCCAAACTCTTGCTTGCAGTGCTGGATCATGTGAGGTTGTAGATGTATAAAACATTTATGACTATACCGAAGGCTGTTCCAATAAAGTTATGTGATGAGATGGTAAAAGAATCACCAGATTATTCGGAACAGCTGGCTGGTGTCATGTGGAAAAAAGAGGCAGACCTAAAGAAAGATAGAAACTCTAAGGTTAGATGGTATCCTCTTGATCATTGGATTGTTCCTAAGTTATGTGAAGTTGCAGCCGAAGTAAACAAACAACACTACGGATTTGATGTTTCTAATTTACAGTGTCCTCAATTTACTGAGTATACAAAAGGACAACACTACCAATGGCACAGAGATATATACCCACCAGAGATGGACGGACCGTATCCAGGATTAATACGAAAGTTATCTATGATTGTACAGTTATCTAACTTTGAAGATTACAAAGGTGGTATCTTACAGATTAAAAACATGGACGGTAAGATAGAACCGATTGAAGGATTTAAAGATAAAGGTGACATGATTATCTTTCCATCTTTCTATTTACACAGAATAAAAGCAGTAACAGAAGGAACACGACACAGTTTAGTGTGTTGGTTCATGGGGCCACCGTTTAGATAATGGATAGATTTTTGTGGGGACTTCTTAAATTTTCATTGTATGTGTTAGTCATACTATGGATATGTATTTTTATGGTTTCTATTGCATGAAAGATTTAGTAGTACGACCGTGGGGAACGTATCGTGTGTTAAAAGCTACACCGAAAATGGTCGTAAAGATATTACATGTCTATCCGGGCAAAGCAATGTCCGTTCAATACCACAAATATAGAAATGAACACTGGAAAATACTAAGTGGCGAAGTAACGGCCCTCATAGACGAGCACTGGTGGACATTTCTACCCGGTCATAGGGTTTATATCCCCAAAAATACAATTCATTGTGTACGGGCTTCTAATGGCCATACAAGGATATTCGAGGTTTGGGAGGGTGAAAAACTAGATGAAAACGATATAATAAGGATACATCATGATTATAGTAGTGAGTGGAGGGTTTGATCCTCTACATTCTGGACATATAAATATGTTCAAACAAGCAAATGAGTTCGGATCTGTGTGGGCAATCGTTAATACAGACGAATGGTTGCAGCGAAAGAAAGGTTACAATGTATTATCGTACAGTGAACGATCATTAATTGTTGAATCAAATAAATATATAGACAAAATTATTAAGGGTATGGATGACAACGATAATGTTGTAAGAAATTTACAATACTTATACAAAGACAAAGTTCATTTCGCTTTTGCAAATGGTGGGGATCGTGTGCCTTCATCAACACCAGAAATGACATACTGCTTTGAGCATAACATTCCTATGTTGTTTAATATTGGTGGAACTAAGACAGAATCATCTTCAAAAATTGTTCGTAATTTACTTGACCAAGCTACGAAATAATGTATATTTAATACTGAACACACCAACGTCGTCAATGATCCCTAGGGGTGGGTAATGTAAACCTCTAGGGATTTTTTTTGCCCAAACAAATTATCGGACATCTATACCCTAACAATTTTCTTTTTCTATTTGGAAACCTACTACCTGTAGGAGGTCTGTGAGGAATTATGATGGGTGGGGCAGACTCGCCCCTTCCCTTATCTTTCGGCACAAGCATAGCTATTGATTTCAAGACCAATAGATACAACTGTGATTGATGGTTTAGACCACATAATCAACTCCATCTGTTATAGGTTAACAAACAGTGCTGGTTGTCTGAATGACCGCAGTCCACTGATGATTATATTTTACTTCTTCATGTTCTCTCTTGCAACCCCTTTAGTCTTTTCCCAACTACGGAGTCCACCCATTCCTAGTAAAGCAATGGTTAGAGAGATAAGCTCACCAGTATCTACAAAGTTTGGCATAGATATTTCAGGTGATACTAAAGCTGTTACCCATGTAAGCAACGGAAGTATAAAGAAGTTTACAAACAAACCAATAGCACACACCCACATAATTGCAGGTCTTGCTCCAGCTACAAACATACTTGGATGTTTAGCTGCCGCCGTGTTAGCTTTAGCCTGTTCTTTAGATAATTCATGAGCATGCTTCTCAGACATGGTAGCTATCTCATGAGCCAGTTTAGCCTTCTGATCTTTGTCTTCTATAAATTTGTCTAGCAGTCCAGTGACTGGACCAATAAGTGCTGTTAACATTACTTAGCTCCTTCATCAAGTTTCTCTAGTATAACATCCTTCAGTTGGTCCATCAAAACGTAGGCCATATGTAAGTTAATACTACCAGCAAAGTAATCTACTAAAGGTCCTTTATCATCAAAGAGTACAGTCATTACTCCTGTTGCTTCATGTTTATCAGCATCTTCTTTAATAACATCTAACTGACTTAACACTAATTTTTTAAAGTGATCTGGTGGTAACTGTCGAGCAGCGTCAGCAGACATTACATGTTCATTAGTGTCTTTAAATAAATTAACAACTACGTCTTCAGGTTTCTTTTTATCTGTCATTTAAAACAATAGAAATATTATTACGTTTATAATTATGTATGTTGTCATTTGCTTTCCAATAAATGTTTATAAGGTAGACCATGTGCCATCTCTGTCACAGTCCATTGTGTGTAAGCAAGGTCGTTGAATAGTTGTTGTCTATCTTCCATCTTTGGATTCTCTACACAACTAATATCGTGGGAGCTGATTGGATAAGCAAAGTTAAGATTGCTAGGTGTAATAACAGGGATACCAGCAAGCAGACTATCCACAGTACCTCCCGACGAGTATCCAACAGTTGCCCAAGCGCCTTGCAAGTCTTTATAAATTGGGTCTTTATTTCCATAAACCATAGTAACATTATCTTGACCATCTACAAACTCCTCAAATTTAGATAGATCGTAAGACGATATAAGAGGATGCATCCGTACTCTTATAGGTCTCTTCGATACCTTTTTACATTTAATTATTTCTTCTCTTAACCATTGTAATATTTCTACGTTAGCCGTAGCCGCATCACCTGGTAGTTGCATCAAGAATAATATATAGTCCCCATCTTTTCTCCAGTCTTTTACTTCAAGACCAAGGTCTGTTTTAATTATACCCCATCTGTCCCTCTCAGAATCTTTATTGTTGAAGGTGCCTAACGTATTCATATAGTGTCCTTTACCGACACGATAATACTTATGATCCTCTGTTATTGTTCTACCTAGTAGTGGTGTTTCAATAACAAGTAAGTCACCTTTGTGTTTATTAACTACACTGTTCTTTAATAAATGATGAGATGTTCTTCTATCTTTCCAAGATCCAAATATGATAGCTACATCACACTCCATATATTCTGATGAATTAGATAAGAATACAAGATCATCTGTTGTTTCTCTAATACCATGAGTCATGGCTGTTAGTGTATTTATATGTGGTTGATGTAGTGCCGAGTTTAAAAATACACCTACTACTTTACGGGATGTCATCGAATAACTCCTTGTAACTTAATTGTTTGTTTTTATCTTTAAGACCGTCGTCCCATAGTGCTTTGACTAGACCGTCACCATGCACGTGGATATCTATGTCGACTTCTTCTCTTTGCATAAGCTTTTCAAAGTCTTGGGCCTGCGCTAACAATTCACCTGTTGTCCAGTATGGTTTGTTATCTTCGCCAACAGATACCTTTAGCCATTTCTTTCTCCCATCTTCGGCTAACTCATCCTTATTTTTTGGCTCGCCCTCAATTGATGAATCAAATCCAAACAAGTGTACGGATCTAAAACCCAATGTATGTAGCATACCAATAGTTCTCATACCTGCACAAGTGCCACCAGTAATTAATAATTTATTCTTAAAGTAATCCCAACCTTCAATAGCATTACAGTATGCATCCCAAGCTACAATCTTGCAGTTATGTTCTAGTAAATGTGTAACCACTTCTGGATTAGACATTGTTGCTACCCAATACATAACATCTTTATGTGGTTTAGATAATAATTCTTTACGCACATAACCATGTGTAGATTTTTCATTGAATGGTCTTGGATCAAGTATCGTACATGCCCACGGCACTACACCGTTATCAATCAATGTATTGTGACTGTGTTTAACACATACAACCTTTGTTCCTTTAGCTTGCATCTCTTTTATTTTATCAAAGTCTTTCATAAGAGATGGACCAGCTGATGCTATAATAACTTCTTCGTCATTCCATTTACATCGTTCTAGTTTAGAGTTAACTCTTTTAGAATTAGTAATGATATTCATACGGATATCTTCTATCGGCATACAATCTTGTGGTGTTACAACAATAGGTTTCTTGTTTGAGTCTTCTGTCTTTTTTGCTTTTACTTTAGTATTTGGCGGTTCTTGACTAGCTTGTTGCTGTTTGAACTTCAACATGCCTTTGTTGTGATACATGTGTCGGACTAACGGTGAGGCCTCGAATGCATTTAGATCGGCACAGTGTGGTGAAAGGTTATGTACCTTGAGACCATGCGCTTGATGTAAATTAATTATACGTGTCAATACAAAAGCATCATGCCACTCACGATAGTTGTACACTTCACCCGTGTTCCACACTCCAAACATGTCAGCAAACAAAGCCTTGTTGAGATCAGACATACGTAAAGCTAAGAACCCCGCCTCGATATAGTTGACAGCCGTTCGACCAAGCACAGATATATCGACATCTTCTGGGATCCACTTTTGGATATCATCCATAGTTACCTTTTTATACGTGACGGTATCAGCATCAATCCATATACCGACATCACACTTAGGTGCATTCTTAACAAAGAAGTCATACTCAGTATATACTTTATAGGCCCACCTCTTTACATCGGTTCGCCAGTTAGGGTCATCTTTCTTATCTTTATGTTTAGCAAAGAACTGACAGAGTTCTTCTGATTGGCTCATAAGATCAATGAACTCGACTCTATTGGGGTCATAGTTTTGCAGACCACGTTCAGGCCAGTCATTATAATATACATATAATTTAGTTTCTTTTGGCCAGTATTTTACGAAACTATCTATACATTCTTTTGCATAGATATTCCAGTGATCGCCTCTAAACGACGTTACAAGTGAAAATGTAGGCATTTCATATCCTTCAATGTTGATCCATGTTGATAATCCATGTGAGCTTTTTCAGCAAACCATTTGTCTGCATACTCACAGTCGGTATAACCATCCATCCACGGACCACCTAAAGAAAAGTGGACAGCTGACGGATGTAAGGGAGTGTTCTCTCCCATTATACCCGGAACATAATTCCATCTTGGGTTGATTTCTCCTACACTAGCTGGCCCTCTTGGGAGCCATGCGAATTGATGAAGGTCAAGACCTTTCATATCATTAACATCATAATGTGTTAATTTTTTATTAGACTTATGGTTCATATTAAAAGCCATAAGTGATGACCATAATTTACAGTTGTATTTTGTCTGTATCTTATTATCCATCTTTGTATCTTCTTCTGGGTGATAGTTAAACTTAACGGTCATTACTGGATAGTCATCATCTAGTTCATTAAGTAAGTTCTGTATGTCATCAAGCCATAAGAAGTCACAATCACAAAAGATTACCCACCCTTTTACTTTGTTTCTTCTTGCTAACTCTGGAACAAGAAACCGAGTATGACTGAACTCCGTAGAGAAAGGTGCTTTGTCTTGAACGTCCCAGTGTTGTCCGTTCTTATCAATGCGCCATTCACGATCAAACAATTTAAAGTATCGTAAGTTATTATGCATGAGTGGAGTGACAGCCACAGGTATAGACGATCGTCTTACAACGGAATGAGCACANACTTCGTATGCATCTATTTCTCTNGAGTCCCAACCGATCGCCACGTGGACGTCTTTCATACAGTTAAATATATACCTTAGTCATGGTTAGTCAATACCTCGTGGTAGTTTTTTAAGTCTTTCTCTAGCCATATATCTATCATCAGACGGAAGGTTAGATAGTGTTCTATTACCTCCAGCTATTTCGTTGTAAAAATTATCAGCAATTGTATCAGCACGTAGATTAACAGTCATATTAATTTTACCATCACTAATCATTTTCTTATTATGCTCGGCAATATCTTCGTACATTTCTCTTATATCATCTCGTGCACTTTGAATAGCTTGTTGATCTTTAGCTTGTATGGCTCTGTGTAATTGTCCTTGGTATTTTTGTAGTCTTCTATAAAATCTTCTACTGATATGCGCCGAAGCATTTCGTTCTGTCTTTGTTAAATACATAGCTTCTCTTTCTCTAGCAACATCTGCTGGTGTAAAACCTAAACTTTGCATAATTGCATCAAAAGAAGATATATCTTTAGGAACAATAACTTTATCACCAAATCTTGTTTTATATCCATCAGCTTTTAAATGCACTGACTTAATAATATTTGCAAACGGTTTAGGCATAAGCTCAGCCACGGCTAATCCTACATCATCTGTTTGTAAATAATCATATGCAATAGATGGTTTACTCAGTACACTAAATAACGGTATGCTTGCTTTTGAAAAACCTTTATCACTAAATAAGAAATCTATTAGACCACCACTAACGGGGTGTGAACCAAGACCAACTCTTCTACCAATATCAACACCACCTGCAAATCTAAAGCCACCTCTATAAATTGCTTCGGCAAACTTTGGATGCATAATATCTCCAGTAATGTCATACCATAGCTTCGTGGCATTTGCATTTTTATAACCCGCAGTTTTTAATAAACCCTCAGTTAATTCTGTTAAGTCCTCTACAAAAGGTAGACCCATTAAACCTGATGTCATCATAAGGGCTAACATGTAAACCAAAAAAGCTTTTCTACCTTCTGGTCCTTTATCAACTGCTAATCGTTTCATTAAAGCTAACATCATTGTTGGATATTCACTAAACTGAAATGCTAAAGCGCCCCATCCTCTACTGATTCTTGGCTTGGTTTCTTTACCATAAAGGAACTGTGTTTCTTCAACAGCATTACGTGCAATTAAATCTCTAACACCCTCGTTCTGCTCTGTTGTTAGATTGTCTATGTTTTGTAATATTGTGTTTGGATCTAGTTTTAAATCATCTTGTAGTCTAACTTTAAATACTTCATCTTGTAAAGCATAGTTGATAGCTTTACGAAGTGTGTTACGATCAGCAGTTAATTCATATGATGAGATATACGAAGCTAATCTGTTTGCTACCTCTGTTGTTGTAAACATAAAACCAAGTGTTCTTACAAACTTTTCAAGTTTAGCCTTACCTCTGGGTATACCAGCCTTGTTAATTAGCTTTTCGCCTTTTATAAAATCTGTAGTTTGTTTACCTAAATATTCATTAGCACGACTTGGATTTATAACAGAACTTAATAAATTATTAGGATCTCTAAACAGTGGTATTCGTTGTCCAAATGCCTTTGATAGTTTTTCTAAATCAAACTGATTGTCAGAAGTTGTCGTTGGTGTGATACCTTTGGCAAATAATTCTTTAGTGACTGATGCTTGTTTCTTAGCTGCTTTAAACTGACCCGCATATATACCGTTGTATACCATAGCAGGTATACCTTGAAACATATTCATAGCCGAGGCACTAACATCTGTTAAGAAATATAAGAAACCAATTTGTCTTAATGATTGGAACTCGTGTGGATCGTTTTCTAAATACTGTTGTAGTTTTTCTGCATATTCGGATGCTGCCGAATTAGGGGATTCTTCGTTAACATCACGAAATGCATCTTTCATTCTTTGGTCAAAAACAAAACCTGCATCCCAAGTAGCAAAAGCATTAATGTGTTTACCGATAGCATCGATAGCATCCTTAGTATCAAAACCTGCAACCATTCTGGACTCTCTTAAAAATGTAGGTATTCCTTTTGTTGCTTTTAATGCTTTAGCTTTATCTTTTAAATTTTCATATATATTTGTGGTTGGGTCTACTGCATCTGTATCTATGGGAGCTAGTTGTAAAAATGCATCTAGGCTATCAATAAAATCTGTACCAACTCTTTGAGATATATTGTTATATGTATTGTTTTGAACACCAGAGTGTATATATTTTTTTACAGGCTTACCATCTTCATCTTTATATATTTCTTTAGTCTCTGGGTTTCTTACAACTGCATCTTTAGAAAACTTTTCAAGAAGATTTTTTTCCATGCTCTTAGCCCTATTTACTTCACCAACATCAATACCTTTGTTTGTATCATAAGCTTTCCAAAATAAAACTTCTTTCTTAATCTTCCCATCTTTTAAAACATTCTTTGTAACAGCAACATACTTATCACCTGATCGACTCATTGGAAAATAAACCGTGTTCATCTGTTTACCTATTTTTTCAATACGACTAATAGCATTTTTAATTGTCTGCGCACCTGCTTTATCAACACCTACTAAACTCTCACTTGCTGTTCCTAATTGATCTAATAATTTTATTAAGGCTTGTGGATCTCTGGCATAGTTTGTGGTTAAGTCAATGTTCTTTAAGTATTGTGTTACTACTGAACTTGTAACGTCACGACTTTTTAATTGGTCTATTGTTTGTTCAATTATTAATTGTCTCTCATAATTACCCATTTCAGTTAAAGCATTATATGCTTCAATCTCTGGACCACTAATAGTTATTGTCTGCGGCTCTTCGTTAAACATACGAGATATACCAAATCTCTTTCTTTTAGACCCAACTTCCTCCAACTTTCCTGTTGTTTCGTCTATGATTCTGTTTTCTTCAGTCACAACTTGTGTGCCAAAATTAAACTCATCAGCAGTCACAGTAATTTCTCCATTTACTGGTGTTAATATTCTTCGATTACCTTTTACAGAGGCTTCGTTTCGAGCAAATATAGCAACCTTGGTTACTCGATCAGCTTGTTCGTCTGTTAAGTTTGCCCACGGCTTCATTATCGCCATTAATTCTTCGTATATTCTGCCTCTAAATTCTGACCGTTTGACAACCACATTTAAAACTTTTGCAAGTGATTTATTTTTTGAAGCTAGATGACGTAAATCAGCAAACCAATTACCGACCAAACGACCGATAGATGTTTTAGCTCCAGTTAAAAAATTTGAAGCCCTTTGAAATAATGTTCGATTATCTGCCTCTTCTTTTTTTGTAAAACTATTCTCACGTTCATTATCACCCGCATCATTTATTTCGTCAGCTTCTTGTGCTTCTGGTGTNNTTTCNTTGGCCAGTCTTTCATCTGTCTTNTCTATCTGTTCTTGAGTTTTNTTTGCAGGTCGTTCGTTTTCAGTTACACCAGGATTGTTTGTTTTCTTACCACTTCTATAACTACGTGCTATAAAATCTTGGAATACATTAAAGTCTATAGCTTTAGCATTGGTATCAATACTTGATGTTGGGTCTGGATCAAGAGCAACACTTGGTGTTTCATTTGTTTCTTCGTTATCGGCAATCTCTTGCGTTTCGTTTTGTAATTGATCGTTTAAATATGTTGTAGCTTCTGCTTCAGTCTCAAATATTTTTGCCGATGATGGGTTGTTTATAGCGACGGCTCCAAACTTAATTGGCTTTGTACCACCTGCTTGTATACTTTGTATTTTACCTAATACTTTATTTGTTTTTAAATTATAAATATCTTTAGTAACTACCGACTGTTGTTCTTTTTGTTGTAATACGGCATCAAGTTCCGTCTTATCAAATTCGTTTCGTAGTGGACTTGTAACATCTTCATTATCAAAGAAAGCATTTTCTAAGGGTTGTTTTCTTGATTCAAATACTTCCTCGTCAGTCGGAGCTTTCTTTTCAAATTGAGCCGCAAACATTGGTGTTGATAATTTAACAGCCTCAACCTTTTTCTTTCTAACTTTCTTTTTTGCTTTCTCTGTTTGTTTAACGGTGTCTTCGTCGTATGGCGACCACGTTGTAAAATCTTTACCTTCTTGCTTAATAACATTGTTTTCGGCTAGTTGTTGATATATCTTTGCTTCAACATCTGGATTCTCTTCTAAAAACTTTTGTTCAACTTTACTTAGTAATTTTTTCCTAATTTGTTTTGGTTTTATTTTTGATCCACCAACACCATCTTTAGTTCGTGTCTTTGCAACTTCTGATACGTTGTTGTATATCTTACCAACAAGTTCACCAATCTCCATATCGGCAAACTCATCCTCGGCAAGTTGGTCAATGGTTTCTTTTTTCTTTGGTGTTGGTTCAGTTACTTTTGTTTTTGGTTTTTTCTTTGGTTTTGTTTTCTTTGTTATCTCTGGTGTTTTAAGTGGACTACCATCATCGTCTTCTGGTTTAAACTCTTTGACATCATAATCTTTGTCGGGTCTTGCCGCTAAGCCAGCCTCCACGATACCGATAGGACCCTCGGCTATACCTTCGAGTAAGACTTCACCAGGTCTGGACACAAAGCCATCCGTCATAATCTGTGCCGTAGCCTCACCCAAAGCACCGAGTGAACCCGCTTGGACTGTCTCGCCGAGAGCACCTGCGACACGTGCACCTAGNCCTACACGACCAGCAAGTCTGATGGCTCTTGTTAGTAAACCTGCCGTGCCAAAGGCTAGAGCATCAAAGGCACCAACCGTTACACCACGTTTTTTTGCATAATCTCTGGCTTCGGCTAAAACTTTAGGGTCGTTAAAGGCGGTGGCTAAAGCAATACCATCATTGATATCAACCCCAGTCTCACTAACAGCTTCAATAAATGATGTACCATATTCTGTTGCTGTACTACCAGAACCAGTAGCTAACCCACCAACAATACGAGATAGTAATGGTATAGCTGAACCTTTAGTGGCTAAAGCCGCACCACCCGCTACAGCAACGGTCGGTAAATAAATACCAATAGATTCACCAATGATTGGTAAGATAACCGATGGATTCTTAGCAAAAGCCTTGAGTGCCTCGCCTGTAGTTTCGGCTTTAGATATTTGTTGTAAAGTTGTGAAATCATCTTTATCAAGAGGTATTTCTTTTATACGTTGCTCATATTGACGAATGTCATAAGCCGCACTCTCTGGATCTTCAAAACCTAGTTCAAGTGTGTCAACATTAAAAGCTTGTTGCGCTCTACGAAAACCACGTTCTACAGAATCAGGTAGTAATGGTATACCTCTTAGTTTAGGAGGCGGGACATTTAATTGATTCTCTATTTTTTTGTAGTTATCTTTTACGTAGTCTTGGATCTGCTCATCAGTGACATCATCACCGAATGTTACTGTCCCATATCCACCATAATCGAGGACTTTAGGCATTTACTCTGTCCCAGTAAGGTTTTTAATAAAACTAGTAATACCACTTGGTGATTTAATTTTTGTATCTTCAGTGCTTGGTAATGTGGTTGACGGTGCCATTCCCAGTTTACCAACAATTGAATTAGTTTGTTCAATTAATTTTGGGATAGCTGTTTCCATATCTTCAGTTAATAACATAGGACTATTTTTACTTAAAGATTCAAATACTTTAGTTGCTTGATCACCACGTAGCTTTAACGTATCCATCATGTATTTATAAATCGCTTTTGTATTATCGGCGGCTAACGATCTTTCTTTTAAGTCAAGCTCGTTTATAGCGACCATACGAGCGAAGTCTTTGTTTACTTCATCGGCTTCAAATTTCTGTTGAGCTAATCCTCTTTCTGTTATTCTTTTAGCTGCTTCTTCGGCACCTGCTCTACCAGTTCTAATATCTTCAGCCGCTATTAAATCAAGCAAACCAGTTTTAGCTTGCATAATATCTATACCTTCTTCTTCTTTTGGTTGAGCCATACGTTTTAATATATCCAAAGTTGTTTCTTCTTTCTCAACTGGTATGACGACTTCGTCTTTTTTGTCTACCTCTTCTTTAGGAGGTTCAATCTTTGCATCTATTTCATCTTTGTCTTTTTCTTTATCATCACTACCAATTAACTTTAAATCTTTATTAGTTACATANTCACCTACACTTGGTCCAAATTCAGATGCTTTAGGAAAAGCTTCTTTATAGTTTGGTAAATCCATACCAGTTAAATATTCAGTTGCCTTACTTGATGTATCATAAACTGTTCCTGCTACAGTAGATATAGGTCTACCAAAATATTTTAACAAAGGATTAGATTTTAAAGACTCAAATGGTCTTGATACTCCAGTGTAAATATCTTCAAACAATGATTTACCTACAATCGGTTGTGATTGTTTTGCCGCTTCTGCTAAACCTGAACCTCCACCTTTTTGGAATGTCATCTTACCGCCAACATAAGCATTAATAACTTCTTGTGGATCAAAGCCCATCTTCTCTACAACTTGTGGAGCTTTGGCGGCTAACTTTTTAATACCCGGATTATCTGGGACTTCACCACCTTTGGCGAATAGTCCTACACCTTTACCCGCACCATAGATACCTAAGGCACCTAGACCAAGACCAGCCGCTTGTTGTCCGAATGACGGAGGCGCTTGTTGTGTTTGTGTTGTTGCATATGTTGACACTGGTAAATTAAAACCACGAAGCACAGATGACATCTCTTGTACTTGTTGTGATGGTCTAGTTGTTTCTCTTGCAAAATCTTCGTAAGCAATATCAAATGCTCTTTGTTGTTGAGCTTGTTGTGTACCGCCGACAGTTTCTAAAGCACCAAGTCCAGCTAATCCTAACTGTTGTTGTTGTGCACCAAGACCCGCAAACTGTTGACCAGCAGCTAAAGAGGCGGCTCTGTCTGAGGCTAACTGATTCATAGCTTGTTGATAAGCTTGTTGTGAACCTACGGCTTGAATATCGGCTAGTCTTTGACCAGTCTGTCTAGCAAGTTCTGATTCTTGTAAGGCTTGTCGTGATCCTCCGAATGCACCAGTACCAACTGCCGAGGCTCCAATTTGTTGTTGTAGTTTTTCGGCATCTCGTAAGGCTTCTCTTTTTTGTATATCAATAACAGCTTGTTGGTATGGACTCATACGTGAAGCTATTGCTGCTGGATCTGTAGACTGCATAGCGGCTTGTTGAGTTAGAATATCAGCAGCACCGATGTATGGTTTGTATCCACCGACTAATTCTTCAACTCCTTGATATGCGGCTTCTTGTTGCGCAGTTGGAGCAGCTAGTCGTGGACCTTCATATTTTTGAAAGTCCTCAGTAGTAACAGCCTCGGCTCTATCAAATAATCTTTCTAGATACGGCCTAAAATATTTAGGTATGTTACTTGTTTGTTGTGTAACAGAAGCTGGAGGAGGAGGGGGAGGAGCACCACCACCTTTAAAACACACCTTCATTGCGTAATCAGGTGATACACCTTTAAACGGATTTTCTTCTAATCCAACACCGTATTCTTGTTCTCCAATTTGTATTCTTTTTAATAAATTAGCCATTTAGTTCTCTGTGTATATTTATCATTATTAAAACCAAGACGATCGCAAACTCTATCCCATTCTAATCGACCAATCCCTTCAATCCCATGCAACTTTAACTTCTTAGCTAAGTCCTCAAGTTGTTTAAATATTTGTTTACCAATACGAAAGTTTAAATTTCTACCAAAGATAAACAATATTTCCATTAATCGTTTAGCTGTAGGATATTTATTAATTCTTATAACATAACCTGCAACTATTCTATCATTATGTTTAACTCTTAACAAACCAAACATTCCTCTTTCAATGTACTGTTTAACTAACTCAGTTGTATATCTTCCATTATATGGCAGTCTATCCAACTCAACTGGAAATAACATAAACATCTCATTAATATCGTCATAGGTTTGTACCTCTTCTACCTTAACCAATAGCCGTTCTCATCAACTGCCCTAACCCTTGTGTAAGTTCGGCTGGTTGTTTCGTTGTTCCTGTTTTTGTTTTACGTACGTTTCTCATTAGCGCATATAGTTTATTTGATCCCTTATCATAACTACCTTGTCCTAATTCTGCAACAATATCTCGTGGCACTACAAATTCTTGTGGACTAACGGCGGCAGCTCGTTTACCCTCGATGCTAGTCTGAATGAGATCATCCATACCACCCCCCGGTCCTTGAAGTTCACCCGCCATAATCCCACCCGCTTGGTACTGCTGCGGGTTCATACCCAGAAATTGTTGTAATCTTTGAGCACCAGCATCAGATGAACCGTCACCTATGTGACCCACGACATCTGCTGGTATAACGAATGCATTCTCTTGTAATGTTTTATCAGATTTAACTTCTCCACCCTCGGCCATCATTTTGTCAGTATCATATTCGTCTGGATTTCTATATATACCTATGCTAGCGAATTCTTCTTCTGGTAAATCTGTTGATGATGGTATTGAACCACCACCAGCTAATCCTAAAAGATTACGAACTTGATCAATATTAACATTGATATCTTTTTGTGGAAGTTTTTCAAGATTTTGTACTTCTTTTTGCAGAGCAACTGGAACTGCTTGAGAAGCGGCTTGAGCTAATTGTGGTAATTGTTTAGCAATTTGTTTACCTTGAGATACAAGTTTACTTGCATCTTGTGTAGATTGTGGAGCAGCAATACCACTCATAGGCATTGGCGCTAGTGCGGCCGAAGGTATGTTTTGTCTTGGTAATGCAGCAGCACTTGTTGGAACTGTAGGAGCTACTGGTGCACCTAAACCTCTGGTTAATTGTGGCTTCATTGTCATACCCGGTTGAGTTCTAGCAAAAGAAGCTATGCCTGGAGGTATGATACTCATACTACCTGTTGGTCTAAATGTTGCTTTTCTTTTTTCAATCTCTGGATTATACGGACCAGACTGCATCATAACTCCACCACCTTGAGCTTTTATAACACCACCTTGTTTAGCGCCTAGATAACCATATGAACTTGGTGTAACTCTACCATAAGCAATGTCTTCTGGATCTGCATATGTATATGGACCACGATCAAGTGGACCTTTATATGAATAATCACCACCTGCTTCTTCATCTACGATACGAGGTATTGGAGCTGGTTGTGGGGCTTCCATAGGTGTGCCTAAAACTCTTGCACCTAAACCAACTGCACCAATGGTCATTGGATCTTGGCTAGTAATAAATTCTGGAAGTGCTCTGGTTATAGCACCTGAAGTTCCAGTGGTATATAGTTCACTTAGTGGTGTTTGTATATTTTGACTTATTGTATCTACGATACCTGTTTTAGCTGTTTCTGTTAGACCAGAAGCAATCGGACTTGTAGCAGCTTCTGCTAGACCTCTATCGACTAATACAGATTGCGCAGCATCTTGAAAAGCAGATTGAAATCCAGTTGTAGGTAATTCACTAAGGCTACCAATGCCTCCCTCTAACCCTTTTCGTGATAGATCTTGAAAAACAGTTGACGTACCAGATTCAACGGGACTCAATATTTTTCCTGTAATTCCTTTTAAGGCACTAGCAGTTGCAAAGCTTAAACCAGCTGATCCTAAACCAGCTAATGGACTACCCGTTTGAATACCAGTTTTAATACCAGAGTAAGCTGCCCCAAGAAAAGGATTTATAACACTTAGTGCTACTGGAGCTACAAAGTCTGTAAAAAAACCACCTATACTTTTAAACATTAGTGAAAGTCCCTCCAAGCTGTGCCATCATAACCTTGAAATTTATTAGTGTCTGCATTGTATCTTATCTGTCCTTCTACAAAAGTTTCAGTTGTATCAGGATCTGTTAAATTAGAATTTAATTGTACACGACCTTGTAAAGATAAAGAATCCGAACTGTTTTTTATAGCAGCTCGTCTTAGTCTAACATTGTCGGCAGCTAATGTATCGACAAGTCTATTAGCCCACGTTTCTACTTTTGTTAAAGCACCTTCTAAATTTATACCAAACGGTAGTCTCGGCCATCTAGGAAAATCTGCCATCTAACCCACTCCTCTTTTCTTTTGTTTTGTTTTTTGTTTCTGTTGATTTATAAATGTTCTATACACATTAGCTTGTTTAATTTTACCTGCAACCCTAGCTCGTTGTTCCATAGCTATAGCAGCTTGTGTTTTATGAGCATGGGTTCTATTTGATCTTTTAATCTTATTAACTGAAGCCCTTGCATCCGCAACTGTTGTAAATTTTAAACCACGTATAGTTCCTTTTGGATTTTCATCGGTATATAAGTCAGAGTGTTTTTTACTACCGACTGGTTGTCCTTTTTTTCTAGGTATTCTTCTATTATCTTTTGCCATCTTGTGCTACATCCATTCGTAACGATCCTAGTCTCCAACTTGTTCCACCTGTTGATGTTGATATACGAAGAATAGCTTGTCGACTACGTGCTCGTGTTCGTATAAACTGTGTCGTCGGTGTAACCGTAAAAGGACCTTTTTCAGTGACCGTACCATTTGGAAACCTTTTAAGTTTCATTTTCATAGTAACTTGACCACCATCATTTATTGTAAAGTCTGGAACGATTCTATCCAAATATATAATACTATCTCCTGGACCATAAGCTGGAGGAGTTGTGTCAAATTCAGCTGATTCTAAGAATGCTTCTTGTCTTTGTCCATCAGCAGTAAAGATACCCTCTGGTTCATTTGTATATAAATAATTATCGCCGTCGGCTTCTCTACCAGTTGTTAACATATTACTAAACACGGATCTATCTTCCCATGTTGTAAATATAGTTGTACCAAATGTCCAATAATTTTCAACTGGATTATAACTTACATAACGATCTATCTCGGTTGAATTAGCGCTTGGATACAACCATGTAATCTCTCTAAATTCTTGGTTAGTACCCGCATAAACTTTATCTTTTTGATTGTAGTTAAAATCGTCAAATACAAAACGACGAACCGTACATGGTAAGGCATTTACACCTCCATCATACATAAAGAAATCTTTTAGTCCCATCCAAAATACACGACCGTCTATTTCGGCAGCAGAGTGTTGTCCAGCAATACCACAGTTAGAACCAAGTTGCCTAAAGTTAAATATAAAAGGTGGACCAACAAACTCCATAGCATGTAAAGAATTATCCGTCCATATTAAAGACTGGTTACGAGTGTTCATACCAGTAATAATTTTACTACCATCACCAAGTTGATTCTCTCCAGATGTGCTACTAACATTAACACTCCAATTTGTGTAATCATTTTGATCTGACCATCGTACAAGCATTGGATCAAATGTTCCATTAATACCGTTAGTTCCTAAACAAACAACATGCCTATCTTGTTGGGATACAAACATAAAGTTAGAAGAACTTGGTGAAGCCGTTACAACTACAGCTTTATTACCTGTGCCTCCCGATTCATCCCATACATATAATCGTCCTTGTTTTGGTAAAGCTAGTAAGTCTTCACCGAAATTATCTAAACCCCATTGACGTAATGGTAATGTTAATGAATCGGCATTAGCTGCGGCTGGTCGGTTCCAAGCACGTGCTCCTGTTATTGATACACCCGCATTGTAAACACCAATACCCCAACCTAATGCGGCTACATTTAATGTACCACCAGAGGCAATGTTGAATTGAATATTAGCACGACTTACATTATTTGTTGTTGCCGAAGCAGCTACTGTAGTTGTGAATGTAAAATTATTATCTGTTGCAGATAGCACTTCATAATGAGCATCGTTAAATACTAAATTACCACCAACGGTTGTTGATGATACAAGAGTAAAATAATCTCCTTTACTGGCACCATGATTAGTAACGGATACGGATATACGAGTAGAAGATGCAGCAGTGCTAAATGTTCCAGATGTGGTAATGGATGATCGTATAGGTGTTATGTCAAAATTATTACCACCAATGTAAACATACAAATGACTTTCAGTTCCAAAACTTAAATGTTGTATACCACTGTTGTTTGCAAAAGCATGAGATGTTCTTCCAGTTCCTATAAAAGGAGTTTGATTTCTTTTCTCATACCCTCTAATATTTTCTGCTTTACCCGCACGGAATCGTACTTTGTCACCGTTATACCAACCACCTTTGGAAGCATACTGTGTAGATTCTCTATCTATCCCCGGTCTGAAATTTAAATCAAATAGAATTGTATCGGTGGACATTTATTCTTCCCACCTTTCTCTAAGCCTCATCTGGATTAGCTGGCCAGTGCCATAGATGACCACTAGATACTGATGTCATTGTTCCGTCACTAGCCGATGCATAGGTTACATATAATCCCGGAACATCAGTGATTGTTGTAACAGCATTAATAGCCGTCTTCATAGCTTCGGCTTGAGTTCTTATACTGGCTCTCCATGTTTTCCAATTATCAGGAACAGATGTACCAGTTTCAACTTGACGAACAGCCATCCAATCTGATGATTGTAGTTGACTATAAGCTTGACTGTCAACTTGACTTAATAGATTTGTTTTTAAATCAGTCAAATTATGAGGACCTTTATCATAATGAATAGCCACATGATCTGTATTTACGGTATAGGTTACACCACCAGTTGCTTTATGAGTTCTGCTATCTATTGTACTTGTAATTCGTGTTCGATAAATACCTAACTTTTTAAGTTTTTCTGTAGACCATAAGTCAAAAATACTCTTTGGATATTGTGTACCATTTATAGTTAACGGTTTGGGTCCATTGAATATTTCAATAACTTGATCGTTTTTTACCATTGCCCAAGACATAATACTCCTATTTCGTTATGTTTCTATTATTAAATATTTGTTGCATATATACAAGTCTATCTCGCAGTAACTGGACTAAATCCTTTTAAAGTTTTACTTCCAATAAATGGATGTTCAGCAAAAGCTATGTAGATGTATGTACTGCCACTAGTATTCATATCATTCCCAGTTCTTATAAGTTTAAATCCATTACTTAAAAAATCCATATCTGTTCCAGATGTACCTTGTGTATTTGTCAAATTTGCATATAACCTACGAAACATTGGGTTAATTGGGTCTCTTTTAATATCCAAGTTATACCAATTTCCAGTGGTATTTGTTCTTTTAATCATCACCCAAGCTGGTCGGAATCCTGTATAAATAAACGGACCATCTGTACTGCCGTTTCCAGTGTAGCTACCAAATTTACTAAAGCCATCTACTGAATGCCAACAATAGGCAATCATACTATCACTAGCACCATTGATAGCATTTGCATTAGTGCTACCTTGTTTTAACGTCATAACTGTTTCGTTAATACCACTGTGATCATACTCACCAAAAGCAAAATCATTCTGAGCCACATTTGAATTAAGTTTTATAGTTTTATCAGCTGTCAAACCTTTATGATAAGAAAACCAATCTGTTGTATCATCTAAATTTTTAATTATTATAAATTCTGGAGTTGATGATAAGCCATGACCAACTGTTGCCTCTGCCGCATTATCTCCAGTCCATTGCACTATGGAAAAACCAGCAGTTGTGTTTACTTGTACAGTGCTATCAATAGAACCTTGAGTATGGTCTGTTCCTGTTGTACCTCCATTTGCTACCCAGTTCCAACTTACAAAAGATTCACCACTTGTATTGATTGCAACATTATCTTCAATTTGCTGACCACCAGCTAAAAACTTTTGTAATCCATCTGCAACTGTTGATTCAGCAGTTGTCGCACTAGATGCTAAGACTAATTGTTTGCCTCGTGAGCTATCATACCATTGGTGGTTGTCAGCCGCATCTCTATTCTTCGTCCACACTAATCCACTTACACCTTTTTCTGTTGTTGCCATGTTATCTTGTTTAAGCACTTTAAATCCAGTTGGAACACTTTTCATAAAGTTTCCATTACCATCTCCATCAGCATTACCTCCTGCTGAAGTTTCTGCACCACTAAATAAAGGGTTGTCACCAAAGTTCCAAACAAAAGTAACAGTTTTATTTGACATAGCTCCAAAACAAGCACTTTTAGTTTTATCAAATGGTATAGTTCCTATAAGACCATTATCATCATCATAAAAAGAAAGTGCACCATTATCTAAATCCAAAGCCAAACCTATAATGTCCCCTGCTGAAAAAGTAAAAGAAGGATTAGATTGTGTTGTTCCATTATGTTTTAAATAATTTGTACCTGCTATCCATAATCCTGAACCTAAGTTTGCATTACCAAAATAAGCATTACCACTAGAATAATTATGTAAATCTTCTTGTGCATAACATCCTACAGCTATAGTGTTACCTCCAGGGGTTGTACTTATCCTACACTCAGCATAAAACTTTCCAGAACCTGTTGGACGTAAAGTTGAACAAACTGCATAACCTTTATTAGTCCCAGGTGTAGAATGTTGACGATTACCGTCAACTAATGTTTGTGAGTAACTAGGGTTATATGGACGTATTGTAGGTAGATTGTTTGTCGGACTATCCGTAGTTTGATTAGTAGTAGCTAAATTAGTTACAGTAAAATCATTAGTTGTGCCAGTCCTACCGCTCGTTTGATAATCATAACCTAAATTTGCAACAGCACTATTGTTTTGAAAAGTTAATCTAAAACCATTTGTGCCATATGTGATACCACTTAGTGTCTTAGGGACCCATCTCCCAGTTGAGGTATCAGTTTCGCCAAAGGTTGACGGATCAAGTGCTGTGCCATCTACAAAATTAATTTCAGCCATATACCCATCCCAATGACCATTTGAGCCATTGTATGTTGAAATATAATAGTCGTGTTCAGACCCAAAATAAAATTCATCATTTTCATCTGGATTAGAACTTGATGCAAAAGAAGTTACCCTTTCACCATCAATGTACAACTTCACTCTATCCGCAGCAGTATCATCGGTTGTGTCAACAACAGCCATTAGGTGATACCATTTCGAAGTGTCCTCTAAAGTTCTATTTGTGACCCAATCATATCCAGTTGTTGATGCACCAGTTGTATATTTACCTAAAAATAATCTTACTTGTGTAGGATTGCCTGACCCATTATTAAACAATCCAAAAATATTATATCGTGAATTACTTCCGTGATTAACACCAAAAATATTCTGTGAATGAAAACTAGCACTATTAATTAATCTACTTCGTTTGACCCAAGCACTTATAGTAAATGTTTTTTTACTTGTACCAGTTCCACTAGGTGTTCGTGATAACACAGGACTATCAGGACTATTAAAAATACAACTATTACCTATCGTGCCACTATCAGTAAAAGGTACAAATTTACCAACACGTTGACCCTGTCCATTTCCAGAATAAATTATTGGAAAGAAATATTCTTCGCCGTTTTCTATTGCTGGTCTAGGCATATTAAGACTCCCCCAAATTCTTAGTACAAAGTGCCAAGTACCCACTTGGAACACTATATTTAAAATTACCAATTCCATTACCATCACTATTACCACCAGCAGTTGTAGCACCAGCAAATGTTCCTTCTTGTCCAAAATTGATAATTGCTGTTCCGTGAGTATAGTTGCCAATAAAAGGCATAAAAAAGTCTGGTGTTCTTGAACTTAAATTATAACCTTGATTACCAGCTTCAACTTCTGATACATTAATAACAGCAGTGGTTGATTGATCGGCTCTATACCATACTCCATTTAAAGACCACCATATTTTTTTATTAGTTGCATCAAAAGCAATTCCTACAATATCACCAGTATTTGGATCCACAGAATCAAGACCACTGTTAGCATCATCTTCGTGAATATCACCATTATCTCCAGTTTCTACACCGACTGCTTTTTCTGTATACCCACTTGCTAAGACATTACTATCTTGTACTCCAGGATAAACTTGATTGTCATCCTCAATATATAACTCCCAATACCATTTATCAGAACTCATACCTATTGTTCCAGCTACATTATTACCTGTTGATGCACCAGCATATCTTAGATTACCCTGTGATAATGTACCACTTCCAGAATTATTATTAGGATTCATTACACAAAAATTATTCGTAGGTGAGTCAGCCACTTTGTCATGTGCGTTAAAATTATTAGCAGTCCAATCATTCGTAGTTCCAGACCTATCGCTTGTTTGGTAATCATAGCCTAAATAATCTGCATTTTGACCAGTTAAATAAAATCCATTAGTGCCAAAAGTAAAACTTTGGTTATATATGTTTTTTGGAATCCAGATTCCCTTACTATTGTATTCTCCGAAACTTGTAGCTTCATGAGCAGTTCCATCTATAAATACTATTTCTGCCATGTAACCATCCATCCAATTGTCATTGTCTACCACTTGCCTACCTATATTATGTTCATTTGCTGAATTCCATACATAATTTGTATCGTAGTCAAGATTAGCATAAGCTGTTGTATCTGTTTGTCTTACACCATTAACAGTAAATTTTAATCTGTCTTCTACACTTACATTTGTTGTGTCAAATGTTACAACACAATGATACCAAGCTGAAGGGTCTCTAAATTTATAAGAAAAAGTTTGTGCATCAACACTAGAACCATTTCCCATATAAAAATCTATTTGAGAGGCATTTCCAGAACTATCTTCTAACAATCTAATTCTAAATGCTGCGGCTCCTGCTGATCCCACTCTTCTTGAAAAAAGACTTCTTCTATCACTTCCAACTCCTACCTTCATCCACCAAGATAGTGTCCACGTTTTTTGATTACCTGCTGAACTTGGAGTTCTACTAAAATAATGACTTGTGCCATTACTACCTGTATTATTAAATCTAATTGACTGATTTATTAAATATTGATCTGGTATAACTTCACCAGTTACATTTGAAGCACCCGCCAGAACATTATTTTGAAATACCATTTATACCTCTATGTTGGTGTCTTAATGTCTAAACTAGCTTGCATATGAATACTTGAACTTGATTGAACTATATAATCAATACGATCTGTAGCACAAGCCGTTGTTGTTAAAGTTGGAGCCGTGCCACCTACAAATTTATAATTTGATTTAAAACTTAATGTATGAGATCCAACTGAATCTTGTATAATAAAGAAAGAACCAGTTTGACCAGCAATACAAGTGCTTGATACTGGATTAGCTAGTGTTGAACTAGCCCTTAATGTATGTACAAAGTTTTGAGCTGTTCCAAAATCTGGTTTAATATCATGAGCCGATGTCCCTGATGTTGCTACGGAAACAATATCAGCAACCGCAGACTTTGTAATTCTGAGTTGTTTACCTTTGTTATCTCCAGAGCCTATTGCAATTCCTCCAGAAACATTTACATCTCCAGTAACAGACACGTTACCACTTGTTAAACTTGTTGTAGCTACAATTTTAGTTCCTACAAAGCTAGTCGCACTTACAGTTCCAGACACCGTAAAACTAGGTACAGATCCACCCTCTAAAGCTAATGCACTTACTCCAGTTGCATTTATTGCATCATGCATATTAGAGCCATCACAGTACACAATTTTAGATCCATTAAGAGGAATGTTTACACCTGTACCTCCTCCTGCTCTCTTTACAGTTAATGTAGTGACCCCAGTTGTTTGATTAGTAAAAGTATACACTTTTTCGTTATTAGGAATTTCTATCGTACAACTAGTTACACCTGGATTTCCAGATACTCTGACAACTGCATTTCTTGCTTGGTCAGTTGCTCCATCATTTGTTGATAAAGTTGTTACAGATGTCGTGATAGCAATACCGACGACACCACCTACGGCTTCGTCCACCATGTCAATAACTTGTTGGTTTAGACGATCACCCCAGGTGTTCGCATTTTCTCCATCAGCTTGCTTTTCTAATCTAAGTCTTGTTGTATAACTACTTGGCATAATTAATTACTTCCTTTTACTAATGTATTATCACCTCCAGCTGGTGAGGCATTGTTTCTCATATCATCCTGTCTTGTTCTTCTGGCTTCATTTAGTAAGTCAGTAAAAGCTCGTTGGTAATCTTGTTCCCAAACTTGAGCAGCTGTATAATTCTTCATAAACATACAGGCTTCCTTCATACTAGCATAAAACAATGCATTAGCACAATATTCAGTAAAGAAATTCTCTTGATGCACAGAAGTGGCTGCTGTTGGTTGAACAATGTAGGATATTTCACAAGAATAGTTTTGATTCGGTGTTGGTGCAATTAGTAAATTATCAAAGCCAAAGTTAGCATAATATCGAGGAACTCCCGTGCTTGTACGTTGTGGCCAATAATCATTTAGGTATTCATCTGTTCTTTGCAATAGATTAATACGAGTTCCATCGGTTTGTAATATATTTAAATTTTTAATTATTAATGTGTCAGTAGGTTTAGTTATAAATGGATCACCCGCAACTAAGTTTGAGTTTGCATATTGTACAACACCATATGAATCTATTTCTCTTGTTAATCTTTCTTCAGCTCTTTTTATAAAAAAAGGTATATCAGTTATAAACTCTTCACTAACATCTTCGGTTGTTGTTTTAATTCTATTGACAAGTTGATTGTAAGTTATACTCATATTCTTTTAGCTTTCCACAATTGATTGTTTCCAAATATTTTTGGTGACCATATACCTCTAAGTTGTGTTGACATATTCATTCGTACACCTGTTAAAACAAGATTACTGTCTCCAGTTATACTTGTTGTTCCTACTCCCATAGATAGTCTAGGATTAAAGTTCATCACTCCACCCATACCACTATGGTTTGAACAGTAGTAGTATAACCTAGTTGGACCACTATTAACAACAAAAACTCTTGTATATGCTCCATCATTTCCCGGAGTTCCTACAGTTTCTACGTTAATTGTAAAAGGACTACCACCACCGTGGCTTCCATCACTTGTTAAACTAAGACGTAACGGATGCCCACTGTTTGAACTATCAGATTGATCAAATGTAAATAGATTTCTACCCTTTGCTAAATTAAGTCCATATTGTTGTTTACCATCAATATAATATTTATTACCACTACCTGGATTTGCTACGGTTACCCTAAATGTTCTAGCTGTATAAAATACTGGATTAGCTCCAGCTTGTGGGTTTACACTGTTTACACTAAAAGAAGCAGATGTTCCTGTAACTGGAACTGATGGACCTCTTTCTACAGTTGCATCTCCAGTATTAAATAACGATGAAACACCTGTTAATGTTAAGTTAGCATTAGCTGTAATGCTTGATGAACCGAGAGTAAAGTTTGTAGCATTACCTGTAACATTAACTTGTTGTATTAAACCTACTGAAACACTATTTACACTAAAACTAGAACTAACACCAGTTAGTGTTGTGTTTGCATTAGCTGATATATTTGGTGTTCCTAATGCTGAGATAAGGCTAACACCTGTAGGAAAGGCTACACCTTGTATATCAATTTCAATATTTCTAACTGAGAATGATGCACTCGTACCTGTAACGGTAACCGTACGATCCACAATATTACGGTTCCATGCACCTGAGTTCCAAGTATTTCTACCGTATCCACTGGTAATCACAGTCATAACTGATTACCTATGGATTACGATAATGTGATAATAGCAGTGTCTGCGGCAGCAGCTGGGAATGAAATAGTGAACGTACCGTTAGTGGACGTTTTATCAGACCCAAAATCTAATACAGCAATAGCTTTGTTACCATTAGTTGAATTATATATTAATGCTCCTCTAGCTGAGAATGTTGTACTTGTAAAAGATATATCAGCAAAGTCTATAATTGCAGTCCCACTGGTAGCAGTCTCACCACCAAGTGAAATAGTTACACCAGTTAGTGTACCTCCACCAGGAGCATACCCACCACTTGATGCCACTTCATTAGAAGATGAGAATACAGATGTACCCGCAGATAATGAAGCTAAACTTGTGAATAAAGCTATCTTTAAAGTATCAGTTTTAATCTGATGCCCTTCTTGTAAAACATCTCTTTTAAAAGAGTTACATACAGCTTGTGTAATGGCCATTTTTAATTACCTCTCTTTGTAAATGTTGAATCATCAGGACTCCATCCAGCATCACCAGTTGTAGCTAGCACAGTTTCTGGACGAGCATCCCTCAAGTTTTCATCGTCATCAATCCTTGGAGTTTTGTTCTGCGGGTGGTCAATAATATTGTATCGTCCATCCGTTTCCGAAGCTCCAACAACTAATCCTGTCGGCTCTTTGACTCTCTCAGAATATTTAAATCTAAATCCTGATCGGTCGCAGATAAAGTATGCATACTTACCTCTTGCCATTATAACCTAAACGATGGCTTAATCAAAAGACTAGCCCTTTCTTTATCAGCATACATAGCAGAGGTTAGTTCTTCCTCATACATTTGTTTTAACATACTAGCTCGTTCGGCAGTAATACCTGGTCTTTTAATTGCCATTTTATATGCTAGACCAGTCGACAAACACGGTAAAAATCTAAAAGGAACATCAGGATCTTGATTAGATTTTGTTATATCTTCAACTCTGTTAAAGCTAAAATATGACAGTATAGGTGAGCCACTTGCCGTTGTAGTATCTGGAGTTGGCCACAAATATAATTCAGCTGCATCTCTTAATCTATTAATAGCATATTGTGTTGGTCTACCTGCTTGTGTTTTATTTGTGATTCGTTGATAAGCTTCCATAGTAATACGATCTAAAGCTAAGTCTGTAGTTGTTGAACCACTAACTGTTCTATGAACTAATTCAGTTATATCTATAAGTGAAGTCGGTAAGGTATATTCAGCTGTCCCACTTGTTAAATCTAATGTAGCTAAGTTTTGTTTCCATAGTAATATGCCACGATTCATCCAATCAATAAGTAATAGATTAAGTGTTCGTCTAGCTTCAAAAGGTTCAAAACCTAAATCTTCACCACCACCTAACATAGATAAAGCTTCTTCAATTACGTCAGCTATATCTAGATTAAATGTTGTTGTTCCTGAAGTTGCCATATTATTTCTTCTTTTGTTTTAACATACCCTCAAGTTGTTTAGCTTGAGAGGCATGCAGCTTTGATGCTTTTCTAAGAGCACCTATAATTTTACGTACTTTTTTATTATCCATAATATTTACCTATCGTCAAACTCAGTTCCGTATGATGGATTAACCATACCACCTGCCATAAATGTTTTCTTAGTTGGATCTGGTCTACCAGTAATGTCTTTTAAACGTATAAGAGACCCAGATGCTCCACTACCTTTTCTTTTTTTAACTTTTTCTTTAGCTTTTTTAAAATCCTCTTTTGTTATATATGCATCAGATGGTTTATCATTATATTTCTTACCTTTAAAGGTTCCAATTTTACCAGTTAACATTGGTGACTTATTTTTCTTTTCACTCATTTCTTTTTCTTTCCCCATTCGTATAAGTTGTCAAATGTTGTTTCCCAGTCCATATAACTATCGTGTTGTTCTGCGGAGTGTTCCCACTGTGACGGTACAAAGTCTGGTGGTCCTTCTCCAACTGCCCATAGTGCAGGATTGGTTACACGTACACGATTGTTTGGTAATGCTACTATACAACCTTTATAGGGACCCGATGTTAATTCCAACACATGCGATTGTTTATGTTGTGCTGGATCATCCGATATATAACTGTCGGTATAATCAACCGTAAACATGTACTTACCATTATAAAACTCTCCAGCTATTTTACACAACCACGGACTAGAACTAATTCGATCCATTCTAATGATAGCATGATTACGACTAGAACAGTCCCACGGTTGTGCTAAATGTGTTTGTATATTTGGTGGCCACTCGTCGAAAGGAGTATCACCGACAAGTGCAGTTATAGGCATACGTGCCCACATTGCGCCACCGTGAGGATTGGGATGGTCTTCACCACATCCTGTAAATACAACTTGAAAACTCAAACATCTGTCTGGAATAGTGCACACGGCAAAAGCTAATGCATGAAGAAACTCACCTTGATATTTCTCATGATTATGTGTGAACTCTTTCCTCACCCAACATTTAAAATGTGGGATATTAGAAATAGTATAAGACACTATCTAGCTCGACCGCCTCTTGCCATATACTTGGAAGTCTTACCTCCACCTTTCATTCTGTATTTTGAAGTTTTACCTCCACCTTTCATTCTGTATTTAGATGCTTTACCACCACCCATAAGTTTGGCTTTACCACCTTTTTTCATGTATTTAGATGTTTTACCACCACCTTTCATTCTGTTAGCTTTTCTTTGATTTTCAACAATGTTTTTTAAAACATTACCACTTCTATATTCTCCAGCTTTTGGAGTTATCTTTTTAAAAGTTTTTTTAGGTGGTTTAGGTTTTGGTGTAACTGTTGGTTTTTTGTTTTTTCCCTTATCAATAACTCTTGGTGACTTATTATTTGATTTTGGTTTTGCAAAAGGATTACTTTTTTTAGGTCGACCACTAGACGTTTTAGGTTTAGCTTTCTTTCCACCCATACCTGCTATTTTTTTATAATCAAGTAAAGGACCTCCTTTTTTTACAGGGCCTCTATTTTTGTTTTTAGCCATGCCAGATTTTTTTAACATTACCATTTTATTTACTCCTTGTTATAGATTGGTTAACACATATACTTCGAAAACTATGGCTGCCAATCCAATCAACCCAGCTCCGATTCCTATTATAATATTTTTTCTTCGTTTTTGCATCCGTATTTTTTGTTTTAATAATGTTGCCTGTCTCTTTCTTTCAAATGCAATTTCTTTTTGTAATCTTTCCCACTGTCCCGGAGAACCATACAATGCAAACATCTCTCTCATTTGATCTCGTATTCTTTTTGCTTCTTCATTTCTAAAGTGTGCATCAATAGCATTCTGTTCTGCTCCAGTTAATTTACCAAAAACTTTACCTAATCCACTTGACTTATTACTAGCTACAACTTGTAAACCAGCTTCGGCCTTAGCCCACTTAGATACAACATTTGACATATTAGCCAAATCTTTACCAGCTTTAATAGCTTTGGTTATAGTATCGGTTGCGCCTTTTAATGCGGCGAAAGTCATGAATGGATCAATCATCGTTGTCTACTTTCTTCTTTTAGTTTTAACTTTCTGTTTACGTCCACTCGCACTAATCGGATAACGAATGGATGTAGGTTTAGGACCAGTATTAGTCTTGGCTCTTTTTCTTTTAACAGCCGCAGCTTTCTGTCCTGCTGTCATTCTATTAGCAACTGCCTTCGGACGACAGACTGGATACTTTCTTTTTGACGACTTAGCTGATTTACGTCCACACTTTTTACCAGTAGATATATCAACCCAATCTTCTTTAAACCAAGTCTTTAAACCTTTCTTAGCCATTCTTCTTTTTCTCTAAGTTATATTTAGTAGGAACCTTCCCATAACCAACAACTCTGTCCCATTCTCTTTGTGTGTAGTAATTTTTGTTAGCCATGTTAGTAATACTTAGTTTTCTTTCTGCGATTGTTCATAACAGCTCCACAACCACGAGCAATCTTACCACCCTTTTTTAACTTAATAGTACCACCTCCAGCTTTACGAGGCTTTGGTCCTNTAAAGTCTTTTCTCTTTTTACCACTAGGATCTTTTATCTTACCCGCGCATATCTTTGATGCATATGCATTTGCATAAGCTGAAGGGTATACTGCAAATTTACGTTTAGCAGCAGCTTTACCTCTAGGACATAGCTTTGTCATATTTGTAACCCCATCTGTTTTCTGATAAGTCCCATACTCTTTTAGTAGCTTTTGGAATCTTAACTAATAGTTTATTAAACTTTATTACGTTTTTTGTTACTTGCATTATCTACCCCTTTTCTTTCTACTAGCACAATGTGCTCGTTGTGAAAAACCTTTTGGGTTTTTACAGTTAATAGACTTCTTGTACTTCCGGGTCCACTTTTTCTTTTGTGGTCCTTTCGTTACTTGTTGTCTTATATTAGCACGACTTATGGCCATATTAAATACCTATAAGTATCTTTGCTATAACTGAAGTAGCTCCAGATTGCATAACAATCGTAGCACATACAGCACCAATAACTAACCATTTAACTTGAAAGATAGATCGTTTAACACAGCCCATATCTGTTTTAAGTTCTGATACGTCTTCACGTAACTGAGCTTCTCTTTCAATATGACGAGTTAGCTCAAGTTTAAGATCAGTTAACTCTTTATCAGCCATCCTAAAATATCCAACACCATAATAGTAAACCTACTATTGCGGCTATGTACCATTCTTTTTTACATTCAGAACATTTGATCTTTTCTTTGATCTTCATCCAAATCATATTCATATCTAACATTTCCATCTCCTTCTTGCTTGACAGATTCTTTTATTAGGTGTCTTTCGACAGTTAATATTATGCATCTTGGCTTGACCCGCAGATCGTGCACAAAATGACTTTCTTCTTTTAGCTCGTTTGCCAGTTGGTTTTGATTCTGTAACAGCAGTCTTTAATTTAGACCCAGGATTAGCACGACGATAAGCCGCTACACCTTTGGCCGTCATACCCGCACCTTTTTTAGTTGGCCTAAAGTTACCAGATTTAACACTGGACTTTATGCCCATACCTTTTTTCTTTTTACGAGTAGCCATACGTCTAACCAGTAAAGACTGTGCCAGCCGCACTTGTAGGTACAGTTATATGTAAATTTGTTTCGTAACGAATACCAGCGTCTTCAATATACTGATCCGTTGCTCCACCACTATTAAGTTGTACTTTTAAAACAGTATCACCAGAAGCGCCACCATCTCTCAAGATAACTTCTTTAATAGATGTAGAATTATTTACAAAACTATAGCCTCTTATACGACCAGAACTTGAATCAATCGTACCAGTAGCTGAAACAAAACTTGCTTTAATATTTGTTGCCATAATTAATTCCTTATAAAAAATAAAAGGGGCCAGTTAAGACCCCTTTCATTGATTTGCCTATGATCCAGCAGAACCGTAATATGATCTCCAGTCACTGAAACCAAAGCTATATCTTTCTCTAGCTTTAAATCTCAAGTTACCAGTATCAAAATCAGGCTCCATCTTAGTAGCTAAAGGTGCTCTTACGAACATTTTAGCTCCATTTGGAACATCTGTTTTAATGAAGTATGCATTAGTATCTGTGAATCTGTGGTTCACGAAATACCCACTAGGTAGCATACTCATTGAACGGATAGCATTAACATCATTTAGATTAGTTGCACCGTTGGTAGCTGTACCAGGGTTAACACCAATCTGTGTTGACAATGTACTGTTAAGAATTTTCTCAGCAGTAAACTGTAGGTTTGGTGGAATGTGCAATGATCTTGCACGTGCACCAATTAAGATGTCTCTGTCATCCTTCGTTTGTTGGATAGCAATCAAGGCAGTTTCTAGTGTAGCTTCAGATAAGTCTGATGCTGCTAGTAAGTTGTCTTGAGTCCCACTCATTACTGGGTGAGAGTTTGAGAAAAACGGTTGTCCATCTCCACCAGGAAACGATGTACTGAAACCATTGTTAAACACATTAGCAGCTTTAACCTGCTTAGTAGTTGACATTGCTCTTGCAAGACCTCTTGCACGTACTTTAGCAAAAGTATCATACAAGTTATCTTCCATTGCTTCCTCAGTAACTGCGAAAGCTAAAGCAACTGTTTCATGTGAATAACGGCTTGTGAATGACTCTGTTGCAGAATCATACTGTACAGCTGCACCTTCTGATTTAGTTGGTGCTTCACCGAAGCCAGTGAATAGAACCTCTTCTTCAAATGCTCTATCCGAGTTTTCTGTATCAAATAAAGGAACGTGTTCGTCCTCTATAGATCCGTACTCCAATCCAAAGACTGCATTTAATCCAGGAAGGAGCTGTTTTGCGATATTACCTCTATTTATAGCCATAATATTCCCTCCTATAAGTCAGTTATAGAAACGACTGACCCTTTACCGTAGTCATCTCTATGTAGATTAAGTTTAACTTCAAACTTTGGAAATTGATCGGTTGCGCTTTCACCAGGTAATGTAGACCTTCTAAGCACTCTTATTGCCTTTGCAGCCTCATCTCCCGCTCCGCCTTTAATACCGAAGCCAGAAATACCTGTGATAGTTGAACCAGAACCTAAAGTCACATCAAAGTTCAGACCGATTTGAGTGTCAGCGACAGTCGCATCTGCTTGTACTATATATGTAGCATTAGGATCATCAAGAACTAAAGCTTTTGGTTTACCAGTTGATGATGAAGTGTTTGCTGGAAAATAATTACTAAACGTAGGTTGTTTAGTAGTTGGATCTACCCAGTTAACACCCATAAAAACTCCAGCTTGTAGATTGCCAGTAGCCGATACTTTTTGAATAGCACCGTCGACGATTTTTACTACATCGCCTTGGAAGATGTCTACGTTATTGCTGTTTGCAATATCATATTCATTCATACCACTCGTATTATACCCACCACCACGCATTCTAGAAGGTTGAAGTCCATTCAGATTTTTAGATGTTGCCATCTTAACCTCCTTCAAAAGTTAGTGTTGTTGTTATAATTAAACCAACAAACTCTATTTATTAAAGTGTGTCGGTCTTCCTGTGGTAACTTTTGATTTACTGTTGTTAGAGATTGGCATACGAGGATCGTTTTTGCTCATAAGCTGTCTGTTAATAGCATCGGTTTGAGACTGTGTGAATTCATCCACATGTTGTCTATACCCCTCATTGTTTTCTATAGTGTTTGCCGCTAAAGCTACATCACCACGAATAACAAGGTTACCGAGACTACTGGCAGCTTGGCTTTGAAAACCAGCACTAAGTTCAGGAACATCTTCAGGTCGAACAAAGTCCCACCCTTCAAATTGCTTTTCCTGTACGTTCTGATCATCATACTGACCCTTTAGAGAAACTCTGATCCATCTAAGGACAAGTCCTTTTTCTTTGAATCTGTTAGCTACATCTTCAGGAATCTTTAACCAATTCTTTTTTTCATATACACCTCTTTGTTTACGAGATGTTTGTTGTGTCGAACGAGTCACTTTTACGTCATTTGTTTTTGTAGTCATAAATCAATATTACCTTTCATATCCACGTTATACATTTACAGTAGTGTAGTCATCTCCAGCCTTCTCGACCTTCGCTTTTTCTTTAGCATACACATCAAGTGGTACCCCCATCTTTTTAGCAAGACGAACATCTTCTTGAGATAATCGTATCTTACCTTTAGATGATGCTGAAGTACGTGACTTTCCAGCAACCACTTGAGCAGGTTTGTTTGTTGGTTCTTCCTGCTGACCAAACTTGTGAGGCATTTCTTTTTTTAGCCTTTTACTTATCTCAGTATAAAACTCTTCTGTCTCTGGATCAAAGCCCTCTTGTAATAAATCTTCATTTACAACATGTGCAGCTTGAGTGAGTATTCTGTCTTTGTTATACCAATCACTATTATCTGATATCCACTCTCTTGCAAACTTATGTAGTTTAGGAGGTTGTTGAGGTTTCTGTTGAGTTTCTCTAGGAGTTTCTTTATCTCCACTGTCTGCTTGTTTAGGATCAGTTTTCTTAGCTTGATCTTCAATGTAAAATCTCTTAGCATCAACCATTCTAAGTTCGGTTGTTGCATCGGCAATAGCTTTCTGTGCATCAAGAAGTTTATCCTTATCACCTGAGTCATAAGCATTCTTGTATCCTTCTTCTGCAAGTTTAAGTTTTTCTTTAAGTTGATTTTCATAACTAACTAAACTGGCAGCTTCTGTTTCTTGAACCTTTTTATTAGTATTCTGTAGTTTAGACTGAAGTTCTTCAATCTGTTTTTGTTGCGCTTCGAGTTGTTCTTCTCTCTCTTTACGCTGTTTAATAAGTTGTCTAATACGTTTTTCAGCGCCTGCCGTGTTGATACCATCTAGCTCCTCTGGATCTTTTGGTTCTTCAACTTGTGGCTTTTCTGTTTTAGCTTCGACCTTCGGTTGTTTTTCTTCTTCGTCAACAACCTCGTATTCTGGTTCTTTAGCTTCTTGTTGGGGTTTTGATATATCAATCTCTTGATATCCGTCGTCTTGAGTTTTTGTTTCTTCGTTCATTTCTTCTCCGTAGTTACGAGTTACGATTACGTCAATAAGCTAAGTATATAGTATTACTTACTAACATCCAAATAGGTAGGATCTAAATCTCCTGGATTAGGAATAACCATTAGTATTTGATCATCAAATAATAAAATCATTTTTATTCCTTGGTAAGAAAATTTATCACCTTGATATTTGCCATACACAACATAATCGCCTGGTTTACACCACGAGCCACCTTTAAATCTATCACGATCGGCATAGGCTAGTTCACCTACTTTTAATACACGACCGACTGTAGTTAAATATTTTGCATCATCTTTAAATTTATCTGGAAGTAAAATACCACCTTTGGTCTTTTCTCTTATAGCCACTGGTCTAATCAATACATGATAGCCTGGTATGTGAGGTAGAACCTCTGGGTCTTTTACTTCTTTATTACTAATCCATTCGTCGTTACCTGCTGCGGCAGTAGCTACTCCAGCTGCTTTCATATTACTCTTCTCCTTGATTGTGTAAGTTTTTCTCAGCTAATTTAAGTTCTTCAAGAGCAATAGTCAACCCTTCAATTATACCGACTTGATATTTATANTCTGAATAATTTTCAGATGAACCTGTTGCTATTGTTTCACTTAAATTATTTTTAGTTGTCGTCAACTTCTCTCTAAGATAATCGGCTATGGGATCCATCTTGGGTGCCTTTCAAATAATTCTTTTTCTGATTCATACATTGCTTTTAAATATTCCTCTTTTATCATAGCCTCTTGAACGGTTATAGGACCAGCTGCATCTCGTCCACCTATAATAAGTTTACCGTGAGTTCGTATAGCTGGTTCATCAAACTCTTCACCAAGGTTATCCATAATCATTATCAAATCATCACACAATGTTTCCATATAACCAAAACCAATATTGTGATAGTGATCTAAAGTATAGTGATCATAATAATCTTTTACTACATTCTTATTCTCTACTATTTTAGTCAGGAATGTTTCATAGTCTTCGGCTTGACACTCTCTTTCCAGTCTTATGTCTTCTTGCCAATTCCATTTGTTACCATACTTGTTAGCTTTCTTTCTGGCTCTGTGATGGAACAAACTATGCACAAACGTCATAGGGTGTCGTAGGAAAGCAAAAGGTTGCTTGTGGGTGAACGGTGTATTATGTGAATCATATATCGCATCACCGATAGCTTTAGCTCCTTTAACATAATTAAATAACATTTGTTTTACCCAACGGCCACCAGTCTTCGGTACGTGTATAAATACACTATGATTAAGTTCTACTGCCATGTACAAATAAAAAGTCACCATCCGTTATGTCTGGCATTGTTATAGCTACTTTGACACCGTGATCAGTGTCTTTCACTGGTTGAAGTCCTTTACCTCTATGATTATAAAAACATTCATAGCCATGTCTAAAACAAAATTCAAAGGTTGTTTCTACTGGATACTTATTAAACTTATCATAAACCTCAATCATTAAGTTTGGTTTATCTCTTTCTATAACTTTCTTTCCACCTTCTAATACATCAAGTTCTGTTCCTTCCGTATCTATTTTTATAAACCCACATTTAGAACCATGTATAAGAGTTTTTGCATACATTGAATCAATGGTCCTTGTTTCTACAGTTATGGGTATGCCACTAACAAGATTTTGAAATGATGAGTTTGATAATCTTTTGTCATCTACATAAAACTTTTGGTTACCCTCCATATTACTCATAGCCACATTATGTGTGGTGACATTACTGTACTCATCTTCTATCTTTTTTAGTTGATCGTAGACTGGAGGTACAGCTTCAAATGCAAATACAATATCAGCATGTTTCGCAAACCATCGTGTGTATTGACCAACACCTGCACCAATATCTAATACATAACTATCTTTAGGAATATAGTCTTTGGTTTTACCTATTAAAAATTCTTTAGTGTGTAAATCATAATAGTATGGATTAAACACTCTTCGTTGTAACACCTCGTCAGAAAGTTTATCAGTTAAGTTCATTTGGTTTCATTATCACTTGTAGTGCTATACGTTCACCATCTTCAACATGAGTTCCTCTATGCCAACCATGGTTCGGTTCAAATAATATAAAATTAGTTTCATCAGTTGTAAAGTGTTTTAATTGAGAATATACAGTTTCACTTGTATGCGCACCATCAAGTAACTGTCTAGAAAAATATGAATTCTTACGTGCCCATATTGGTAGCGAAGCATTTGACTTTCGTTGACTTGAGTTTGATAATGTATTTACTAATTGATTACTCTTACAGAATAACATTTCAACTTCATCGAAATGCCATCTATGACTTTCTGGAACATAGGCAAAAGGTCCATTGTTATTTTTAACTTCGTTTAAATATATAATAGTTTTTATATAACTATACTTAGGATCTATATGTAATGTATACAGTTTATTCTTTGGTTTCTTACGTTGGTCTGTTTGAAAGTATTCGTTGAATGTATCGTTAGCATCACTGATGTGTAAGTTAATATCTGTAATCTCATACGTATTCTTAGTGATATTAAGTTTAGAATATATTGTATTTATTTTTTTATGTATCTCATGATTATGAGGTAGGTTTATTATCTTATCTTGAACTCGTGTGTTTCTAATTGGATCTCTTTGTTTTAGATCATCAATATCTTTTTCTAAACATTTAACAAGTGGATCTATATCTATCGTGGTTGCATAATATCCTAAGTCATCAAATGTTTTAGGACCACTATACTTTATATTTTTATATTTATCTTTGAGTGCGAAACCTTTTATTGCAGCTTCTAATTGTTTTTGAACTTGCGCATCTGATTTTAATTCTTTGTGAAGTTCAATAATTGAATTACTAAATAATTTAATATTATTATCTAATAAACTATTTTTAAGTTTATCGTAAACAATAGGGTACTCGTTTGTATTGGGTTCATATTCAATGTCACCAAAACAAACGGTGGGATCTGGAATGACCACACCGTGTTGAGATATATTATGCAATTTGACTTTTCTCTAGATCATTAATAAATGAAAGAGTTGCTTTATTTCTACGTGTTAATTTTTTACCACCAGATTCTCTTTCATATTCTTCTTTAGCTTTTTCATAGTCTTTATTGACTATCGCTTTTGTAAAGTTTGGAAACTTTTTTATTGTTCCAACATTGTATGTGTAGTCTGCTAGTAAAGCTATTTCTTTTTCTGATAGTGCACTAGGGTCATAACCCATGTCTCTTAAATCATTCTCAGTTTGTTTTATAGACTGCGCAAATATTTTAGTGAATAGTTTGTTTTGTTGCTCATCTGTTATAGCTAGACTTTTATTTGCTTTTGTAAATGCCGTTGCTTCTTTACCAGATAGACCCGCAGCTTCAGATAATGTTTTAGCTTTATCTTCTTCAACTCCGACATCTACTAAATCATTCATAATCTGTTCGGCTGTCTTTTCTTTCATGTCATATCCTAAACCAATCGTTACTCCACTTGTAGGTGTAGGATGATGTGGTTTGGTACTGTTTGGTCCAATCTCTTGATTGTATGTTAGCTCACCAAATTCTCTAAGTTGTTTCATAATATCTAACTCCTTTTCTTGTTTTTCTATTTCAGATATCTTAGCTATCTCCTCTTCAGTCTCTACCACTTCTTTTGGTTCTGTAGGTATCATAGCTTGCTCTTGAGCCTTCTGCTCTTGAGCCATTCTTTCTTTATAAGCTCGTTGAGGATCTATACCTTGAGCCTCGAAAGCTTGTTCTAAGAAGTTTTTTGGTTGAGATATTGGTTCCTTCACTGCTAAATCGGCAGCTTGTTTAAAGGACTCGGCTGCACCTGGTTGTTGTACAACGACTCCCCCTTGTTGAAGTTTTTGTTTGTCAACTATTTTTAAAAGATCCATTACCACTTTAGCTGTAAGATTATCGTTTTTTTCTTTTTTGTTTTCTTCAATCTTAGCTGCTTCAACCATGGCATCTATATTAATCTTCTTCTCTTCTAGAGCAAGTTCTTTATCCTCACGTTCTTTTCTATTCATCATAGCTTGTTTTTGGATATTTAAATTTTGTTGCTCTATACTATCTAATCCACCTTGCGCTGCTAACTGGTTAGCTTGCAGTATCTGTTGTGCACTTTCTGACATGATTGCAGTTAGACTAGCGCCTTGGTCTACTTGACCCTCTTGCGCTTTCATTAGTCCACCCATTTGTTCTTGGAATCGTAGAACCATATGTTCTCTGACGTTAGCCATTAGTATCGGTTCCACCTGTTTCATAATTGGGTTGGCACCATTGAGCGGGTCTTGCAAGTANGCGGTCTTCACGGCGATGTGAGCATTGTGGTCTTGTCCTGGAAATGCTTTGATCGGCTGTCCACGTGTAGCCGACATGATATCGGCGAGAGGATCTTGTTGGATCGCCTGTTGAGGCGCATTCATGAATCGCTCTGGATTATCGACGTTAGCTGCGGCAAGAACCGCTTTATTCACCTCTGGCATATTGAAAGTTCCCGGAGGTGACTGTGAAGCCAACTGTAACATCAGTTGTGCTTGCGCTAATCTATGTGAGTTCGATGGGATGTTCGGATCACTAACAGGAANTACGTCGANACGNCCATCAAAATCTTGCTTGAATACTTCGGCAGACTGTCCTATAATATCATAAGGATAAGCAGTCGGTAAAAACTCATTGTTTATTCTAGCTAATATTTTAAACTCGTCTCTTTGAGACTTGTGGAGTCGTTTGTGAATTGCTGAAAAGAACTTACCTGATGCTTCTAATAATGCTAATGTCGTGCCAACCGGACCATAGTTCGTTGCATCGGACACTACTTGATCTGTCGTGTCAGCAAATTTCTGGCCAGCAGTGGCTACAAAGCCTAACATCTGATAGAGAGTCTGAGACGGTTCTTTATACGGAAGAGGAACTATGGACTTGCCCAAGTCTAAACCCGTTGACTCAACGTCACGAAACTCCCCCGGCATTATCGGAGAATTATCTCCAACAACTCTAACACCTCTAGCTTTAAAACCACCTGGTAAATTAGAGAACTGACCTGCATCAATTAATGCTCTCATTGCTGCCGTTGCCGACATTGTAAGATTACCAAGGAAATGAATTAATCCTAATCCATAAAATCCAAAACCTGGTACAAACTTGTAACTAACAAAGTGTTCTCTTTTTACAAATCGTGGATCACCATCATTCCAATTACGACGAATACTAAGAACCTTCTTAGAACTTTTATCTATTGTAACAATGTATGGATAGGCTACCCCACTTGGACTGTTGAATGGTTCTGGTAAATCTAAATATAAATGTTGTTCAATTAATACATAGCTTGGATCATATGGGTTCTCATCATATGCCGATAGTCCCATGATCTGTTCTGCTTTAGATGTAATGTTACCTCTATCTGTTTGCTCTGGATCTCCAAGATCAGTTTCTCGATACATACCCGCATCCATATCTTTTCGTAAATCATTTTCAGAACGATAGATAATATGTGAGTAACGATCGGCACGACGAAGATCGGATACTAAATTAGATACGTGAAACTGATCGATAGGTATGAACTCTGATATAGGTCGTCCTAATGTTTCATCGTAATAAACTTTCTTAACTGCCGTACCAATTAATGGTAGGTGAAATAACATCTTTTCAAACTCATCGAAATATTCTGGCATCTCTTCGGTGAGCTGATAGTTCATAAAATCTTTTACACGTTGTGCTTGTTTTTCTTTCTCTGGTGTAGGTGATCCTACCACTTGAGTTTTAACTGGACCTTTGCTTGGAAATAATTCTTGTGATGCTTTTGATTGAAACTTAACTGCATTTTCTATAATTAGTGGATGTGTTGCCGTACATGCACCATCAAATGGTTCTGTTGTTTCTTCTAGTTTTAAACCAAGTAAATCAAATCCTCTTTCAAATGTCTGCTCCCACTCTTCTCGTGAATCTTTATCAGCCGTATAGTTTTCCATAACTGTTTGAGCTATGTCTTCTAAATCTTCTTCTTCCATTAAGTCTGCAAGATTCATATAGAAGTCCTCACTAATGGAGGCTAATACCTTACCACTGTCTTCATTCAAAGCCATTTCAACTTCACCAGTTTCTGGATCTACGTTAACTGCTAAGTCTTCTTCTTGTTCTTCATTAATGTTTACATCTACACCAAGCACTTGAGACTGGGTACTAACCTTCTCTTTTGCTACGTCAATCGGTGTTGATATATCGTCTGGGTTTTTCTCGATTGCCATAATTAATTAGATACCTTCCAATAGGTTGCCTTATTTTTTTTATAAGTATTATCACTATCACTATAATACGGATCATGGGGATGTTGCAAGTGCCAAGAATCTTTCATATAGTGTACTGCCATGACCATAGCATCTACTTGGTCATCATGAGCCGCGTTTGGGAAACTAATTGCTTCATCAAATAATGTCTGCGCCCATATTTTATTTGGTAGCCAAACTCTTCCCGCTTCCAATAATGGTGAAGCTGCATAGGCTCTAGCTACCTTATCACGATCTGGGGTGTATTCCAAAACTGGTAGACCCGCTCTTCGTAAATCTTGTATTAAACTTTGACCACTGGCTTTCTTCTCGATGATAACCATATCTGGTTGATGATCCTCATATGCATCTTGTGCATTCTGTCGTAACTCTGGATATTCAAATCGACCACGAATATTACCTAGTAATATTAAATTACCAATATCTCTTTCAACTCCCTCACTATCTTTTTCTACGGTAACAAAGATACCCCATGTTTGTATAACACTAAAGTCTGCCGTTGTTCGTGTAGAGAATGCCGTATCTAAAGTTTGTATTATAAAATCACAATGTGGTGGATCAATCTCATCCCAGATTCTAAACCATGACTTTTTGAGAATACCACCTTCATCTGGAACTGGGTTCTGCATATACAATGATTCCCAATATCGTGAGCCATTATGTCTACGTATTTCTAATTCATCATTCTTTAATATTTCTTTTGGTTTCCATTCTGGAAAATAAGAATCACCTACTGGTAAGTTGAGTATCTTACTGCTTGTTTCATCTACCCATGCTGGTATACGAATAACTTCCCAGTTTAGTGATTTGTCTTCATCATTGCCTTGGTTTGATAATAACCAACCACAGATATCATCTTCGTGGTATCGTGTATTAATAATTACTATAGAGCCATTCGGCATAAGTCTTGTCCGTAAACCTGCTGGATACCATTCTTTAATATATCTTCTACCTGCTTCACTAAATGCATCTTCCTCTGACATTACGTCATCAAGTAAAGCTACGTGCGCACCACGACCAGCTATCTGTGTTCGTACACCAGCTGCTACATATACACCGTTTTTATTTGTTTGCCATTTACCAGCAGCCCTAACATCGGATCTTAGTTTTACATCTTCGAATATTGATTGATAATCTGGATCATTCACCACATCTCTTACACTTCTACCAAAGTCAGAAGCTAACTGATCACTGTGTGATACCGACAGTATCTCGTGATTAGGGTGGCGACCAAGATACCATGCAGGAAATAGTTTAGAACAGATAAGGGATTTAGAACTACGAGGTGGTAAGAATACCATTAGTCTTTTGACTTCACCTTGTTCCACTTGTTGTAGCTTTTTACTAATAACATCTATGTGTCTACCCATTTTAAAGTCAGCAACAAGTTTAGGGGCAAAGGCTTCTATGAAACCAGAGAAGTTCTCACGTACATTTTGGAAAGCTAGGTAACGAAGCTTCTCAATATCTTCGTCGCTTATAGGTTCATTACTTTTTAGGTTCATCGTTTGACGATACGACTTTTAGACCTGCAATTTTTACAAGTCTTTCTACGTCTTTCTTTTTATCACCACTCTCAAAGCCAGTTGTCTTTACAGTCTGCTCCACTTTATCCACAAACATACCTAAATGTTTAGCAATATGTTCCATTGACTTGTTAGCATTTGTAAAATCACTGTCTTGCATAGCTTCATTGTAAACTTTAGCTAGTCTTTCTAGAACTTTTTCTTTTGTCCACGTAATTTTAGTTACAGCTTCGTCTTGATACTCTTTGATTCGCTCCATAACCTTTTCATTCTTCATAATTACCCTAGCTTTGGCTCTAGTTCGTGCATCATTCTTGTCTGGTTGGTAACCTGCGGCTAAATATGCCTTGACTTCGTCGCCGTGGCCTGCAAATTCCATGCAAAACTTCTCTTGCATAGCTGTGAGTCCACGAAATGTAGGAACTTTTACGTTATTGTCTTCTGGTTTTTCTAACATTCTCTTTTTATACTCCTCTGGGTTCTTTTTTTCTAGCCTTCTTAGTCTACGTCTCTCTAATTCTGCCTCTATTTCTTTTAATTCTTCGCCTCCTCTATATATTCTCGCCTCTCTTTTAACTTTATGCAAGTTAATCAGCTCTTCTTCTGTCATTTTTCCGTAGAGTATGTGTACTTTTTTCTTTGTCATAGTCTTAAAAGCTTTGAAGGGAGGATAATAACCCACAACTATCACTCCCTCCTTCTCAAATACCAGGATTCCAAAGCTGTAGGAGACAAATGTAGCTTAAAACCTAGAATACTAGGACGTTTCTAGGTGGATTCTACTGGTACAATCAATATAAACAAGTAATTGACATTATGCAAGTGTTTGTTTACAATGCGAAACATGAGACCAGAAGAGTTTTTATACCAACCCATGATACTCTTAGATCACCGCATGATGGAATATAACTTCTGTATGCAGAACATACAGCACGAAGGTGGTCACTATCTAGAATTTGGAGTGTATGAAGGTAAATCTATAAATTATTTAGCTAACCTTAACAAGAAAATTACATTTCATGGGTTTGATAGTTTTAAAGGTTTACCTGAGAAATGGTTTATGGGTCACAAAGTTGTAGAAGAGGGACACTTCGCCATCGATGGTTTGCCAAAGGTTGTACCGAATGTTGTACTTCACGAAGGGTTGTTTGATAAAACCATACCAATATGGAAAAAAGACCACAAAAGACATATATCGTTTATCAATATTGATTGCGATTTATATAAGTCTACTCAAACAGTATTAGAATTATTAAATGATCAGATTGTTAGTGGAACACTTTTACGATTTGATGATCTATTAGCATCGCCTATATCTCCATATCCTAATTGGGAACAAGGAGAATGGAAAGCGCTAGTTGAGTGGTGTCAAAAATATAATAGAAAAGTAACACCACTAGCTCGTTCTTGGAAACAAGGATGCACTATGAAAGTAGAGGTATAATGGTTGAACGAATTATGGATCCTAATAATATTAGACCTGATCATTTAGAACGGTATAACTTTGCCGTCAAGAAACTAAAAGAACTTAAACCAGAAACTATTCTGGATGTCGGTTGTGGTATCGGATACGGTTCTGTGATTATGCATAACTTACTTTGCGCATCTATTGATTGTATAGATAAATCTACAGAAGCGCATGATGTATTCGAAGAAGCATTCAGTCGTGACGTCGGTAAGGTGAACTATATTGTCACCGACATTACCAAACTGGAACCACGTACGTTAAGACCCGCCTATGATGCTGTCGTATCGTTTGAGTTTATAGAACACATACCACCAAAACTGGTACAAGATGTATTCAACCTCGCCGCAGAGAAGTCAAACATATTTATCGCATCATCGCCGAATGAATGTGTACGTCCCCATAAACAACCACCAGTGAATGAGTTTCACTACAAGCATTACACCCCAGTTGAGTTTGAGGCTATGGGTAAGAAAGCTGGATTCACAAACGTGGAGTTCCACTGCCAGACCGATGGTAGTCGCTACATGGTTAGACCCGGCCTAGAGCAAGGGAAGTTTATGATCGGAGTTTTTACAAAGTAGTATGGGTACCCTGGATTTTAAACAAAGGGGCCATATTTTAAAAACTGCTCATTTTGTCTGTGGTAGACACAATATATAAAAGCTGCTGCACGGTGTAATTTTCTTGATCCCCATAGCAAAAAAGCCTCCCCCCATTGCTAGGAGGAGACTCTTTTAAAAGTCAAGCTAATTATTTATTTAACTAAACCTTGCTTTATTTGTCTAATAACTTGGTTGACAATTTCTGAAGTATCTAGATTAGGTGGAGCCCAATTAGCAGTAGGACTACTAGCCACGTTGGTATTAGGTGGCACATCTTTAAGCTTTTCAATTCCGTGACCATTAGATAAAGCTTTACCTAGAGCCATAATACCTTGATAATTGATATTAGTTTTTGGAGTTTCAAGCTTAGTAAAAAACTTCTGCCAATTGGTGAAGCTCATAGACTTGTTTAACTGACTTGCAAATAAAACCAAGTTATTATTAGAGCCAACAAAATCCCAACTAAAGAAGTCGTATTTGTCAGATTTTGTTTTAAATGGGTCGTCAAAACTTGCCAAAAGTTTTTTATGATTTAGTTGATTTAAAAAAACCTTGGCTTTTCCTATGCTAATAATGGCATAACCATTAATAGATTCAGTTTTTACAGATTCAGTTTTTACTGTTTCTTTTTTAGTCATGTTATTTCCTTTTGTTAACATTAATATTACTAATTTAGAACCATTCTAAACTAGGTTCGTGGGGACTAATCCACAATTTTAGCCTATCAGATTCTCAATAATAGTCAAGCCGATTCTTGAAACCCTTGCTCACCGTGGTTTTCCAAGGTTGTTTAGAACCGTTCTAATTAGGGTTCATGGCAAATTATAAAATTTAAGATAAATGAATGTTTAGTATCATACGCAGAAGAGACGCATCCCTATAACGCATTAACGCATTAACACATTACGATATACCTATAAGACACCAGGTATATATATAACACATTGACCTGGAAAACCTTTATATATCAATAACATGTATTTAATTATGGGCAAAAAAAGGTCTTGCAATTGGTCGAGAGTTCGGTTAGTCTGAGATCATCGAGGAATTTTCCGAGAGTTTTCGGTTATTTCTTGATATATAATAATAACTTATACACTATTCTAGGGCATCTAGATTTCCTTCCCAATTCAGTTCTAGGATAGTGTATTAACAAAGGAGATACACTATGGTAAATACATCATTTACTTTCAATGCATTTAATAAAGTTATCATTAAAGAGGTTCACTATGATGACGATCTTTATAACTCGGGGTCTAACGATTCTATGAGATATCTTGTCTTTATCGACAGTCAAATAAACAGTGTTGATGATTTAAGTCCAAATGAATTTTATAGTCTACTGGGCACTTTGGCTAAATCTAAGACAAGTTTAGAAGAATACTATGCTAATCGTTATAGTGTAGAATTTAAAAATAAACTTAACAAAGGAGACATCTAATGGATTTACAACGAGAAAGACTATTAACTAAAATGCTAGAGCAACCACTTGAAGAGTTGCTTAGACATTTAAGCACTAACGATGGACAAGTAATATGGGAGTACATCAATAAAGTAGCAGACAAGAAAATTAAAAGCCGATTTGATAAAGATATGGCTAAACTTAAACAAATATAGGGAGACAATGACGATGTTGAATAAGAAAAAGATACTAACTAAAACTTCTAAGATGCCATGTAAGAGTATATCTCTATCAGCTTGGCTATGTAGAAATGGAGAGAAGCTATCCAAAGTAAAGGGTAGTGTATGTAATGGTTGCTATGCTAGAAAGGGTTTCTATCATATGCCTAATGTAAAAGCAAAACAGTCATTAACCTTAGAGTTCATGCAATCTAAAGAGTTCATTACTGTAATGGTTGAACTATTACAGAAAGAAAAGTTCTTTAGATGGTTTGATAGTGGTGATATTCAAGACCTAGATATGGCTAATAATATTCTAGATATCTGTGAAAAAACACCACACTGTAAACATTGGATACCAACCAAAGAGTACAAAGATTGGAAGACTATATTAAAATCCAGGTCTTTACCTAGCAATGTTGCTCTTAGGTTTTCAACACCGATGAATGACACACCACCACTAGAAAATGCACCTCTAACCACGACTGTATTTACAACTATGGATAGTCTAGGTATGAGAGGCTTTATCTGTGAGGCTAGTCAAAAAGACAAGTACGAATGTGGCGACTGTCGTGCTTGTTGGGATACTAATATTAACAATGTCGCTTATGCTAAACACTAACAAAGGAGATAACTAATGACTAATACATTTAAACCAATTATTTTTAATGGTGTTGAAATGAGTATAGAGGATTTTAAAAAATCTTTAAGCAGTACACCACCAGAAAAACTTTACAAATCTGGAATTAATAAACTAAAGAAAAGGAGATAACTAATGCCAAAAGTAGCAATATATAGAAACTTACAAAAGAACTGTTTGTCTATTCAATCTAGAGAACGAGAGAACTATGGTTTGATTATGGGTTATTGTAAATCGATATTCATTAGACGACCTAAGTTTATTGTCAGAGAAAAAGGTAGGCTCAAAGTTCTTGAAGAGGGTAGAAAGAATGTCCATGCATTTATCGTTGGTGAATGTTATACATTTATCGTTGGTGAATGTCCTAGCTTAAAACTATGGAGTTGGTTAAGAGATGTCAAAATGGGTGGTAATTCTACGACTAAGGTGTTCTATAACCCTTACAAATATTCAACCTTTGTGGATAAGGATGGCAACCCAATCCATGAAGCAAGAGCCGTTCTGGTTAATACTAACTATATACAAGCCGATATTACAAAGGAGAACTAATGACATATGAAGAATATAAAATACAAAAACTTTCATTTGTATTACAACAGTTTTGTACATTGAATGGGTTACCATTTATGTGTGCAGAGGACTTACTCCATGACCATTCAGTAAGTAAAACACCTTATCAAATAGGGTGGTTAAAATTTTACTGTCAGTTATGGAGTGAGTGTATTATTAACCCACAAATAAAGGAGAAACATCATGGGTTTTAAACGAGAAGAACTAAGGCAAATTAGAGCCGAGCTTGAGAAAGCTATAGACAAACATCAACAAGTAAAGGATATAGACAAATATAATTTTACTGTTGGTAACTGTAGCTACAACGACTCTAAAGCTACATTCAAACTTGAAGTAACTATCAAAGGTGCTAAGAGTGAAGAAAGAGTAGCACTTGAAAGAAATGCTGAATACTTTGGACTCGACCTTAATAAGGAACATCCAGAGTGGATACTTCTAGGATACAACCGTAAAGCTAGAGGATATCCAATACTAATGGAAAGGAAAAGCAATGGTAAGACCTACAAGTTTGACCTTGAGAATGCTAAGAAATTGTTTGGAAAGGAGGTAGCATAATGGAACTACAAACATTAGGCGATAAGGTATCAGATATATTTGATGCCATAGGTCGAATTGAAATGAAGTTACAAGACATTGATGACAGAGTAAATGAACTGTACTCTAAGGTCAACGATGGTCAGACAGAGATCAGAGATGAGATTCATGATGTCTATGTAACTTGTGATGGTATAGATTCCGAAGTGAAAAACATTGAAGGGTACTGTTCATCTATCAACTCGAACATCGACCAACTGAAAGACTGATTGACTTTCGCTAGATTAATTATATTATAGTTAGTCTAGTGGGGTAGTGATTTTTTAATTTCCTTTGTTACACTATCCCACTAGCCTAACTATAACTCGGTGATAGTTAGGTGGTATAACCCACACCGAAAAGGAGACGACAATATGTCACAAGCACAAAAAGATATGTTCAGAGAACAAGAACTGAACGAGATAGGCAAAGCCATTCCTAAGACTGATGGTGAATGTCTAAGTGAGATCATGCATAATGTTCTTAAAGACAGAAGACTATCCCTCGTTACTGAGGAGGAAGTTGAAGAGATGGTTAGAGAATATCTAGACTATCAAGCCATGAAACATGGACATTGGGGGACATAAGATGGAGTTTATTAAAATACTTATTTGGTGGACATCCACAACTGTCCTAATATTTTGGGCATTATATTCACTATTCTTTGGATTAATATAAGGAGGCACTATGCCAATTAGAAAATGGGATAAACTAAATGTTGTAACCCACAACGATATGCATATCATATCAATGGGTTCTAGTTACTTGGGTAAACTAAAAGAACCATACGAGAACTTAGTTCGTATGTTGGGTACACCAAGAAATGATAATTCTAAGTGGGTTAGTTGGAGTTTACAATTCGACTCTGACCCTACATCCGTTGTGACTATTACATCACTAGACAAGAACAAGTCCGATGTATTTGATATGACCAACTGGTCTGTCAGTGGTCACGATATACTCTACTACGACAAACTAAATGTTAAACTTCATCAGTTTAGAAAGGAGGCAGTATGACTATCGATGAACAACTGAATCAAAAGCAACAAGAGATACACAATCTCCAAATGCGATTAAAGAAATGTGTTCAAGAACGAGATGCTCTTAGAAATAAAACAGAACCAAGAGAATATCGTTATGTTATAACTCAAACACTTGTTGAGGATGTGTTCTTCTATGCCAAGAACGATGACGAGGCTAGACAAAAGATTCGTAATCAAGAATGGGGAGAGGGTAATGACCTTGACGAGTTTAAAAATACTATCACTAGCGAGGACTTATTCTACTGTCCAAAAAGTGGTGAAGGTCACGAGGAGGTGAAGATATGACTATCGAAGTAACTAAACAAGACTTGCGATGGGCAAGTGGTCACTATCTAAGCAATACTTTACCAATAGACTACGATCAATGGTCTGAGAAAAAACTTGATAAGTTTCTTTCAGAGAATGCTTGGGAATTTTTTGAGTATTGTGAACCAAGCTTTATATGGGAGCAGATAGAATCACTTGCTTGGAGTATGAAATATTACATTAAGGAGGATATATGAAACACAAACTACTAGATTTATTTTCTGGCATCGGTGGGTTCTCTCTTGGTGCAGAGGCTAACGGCATACCAACTGTGGCCTTTGTAGAGAAAGACCCATTCTGTCAGAAANTATTACGCAAACATTGGAGTAACACACCAATCATATCTGATATTAGAACAGTGAAAGGAGAAGATTATGAAACAGATGGAGTTACAATTATCAGTGGAGGATTCCCATGCCAACCGTTCAGCCAAGCTGGAAAAAGAAAAGGGAAAGATGACGACAGATATCTCTGGGATGAAACTCTTAGAGTCGTTTCCGAAACAAAACCAGAATGGTTTATTGGAGAAAATGTTGACGGACTTGTTAGCATCCAAGACGGCATGGTACTCAGACAAGTGCAAGATGACCTGGAAAAAGAGGGTTTCCAAGTCCAATGTCTTGTTATTCCAGCTTCAGGCATCGGTGCTTGGCACCAAAGAAAAAGAGTCTGGATCATTGGACACAATGTATCCAACTCCATCGGCNAGTTGTCAGATGGACGTAGTAGCACCACCAAACACAGTAAAGCAAAACAAAAATGGGTGGTCAGTGACGAGGCTAAAAACTGGAACAAAGTTCGGAGCGAAACTGAACGATGTGGTAAACAAACTACAACACGAGGGGATGTATCCAACTCCAATGGCGAGGGACTACAAGGACATGGGGTTCAAGCCAACATGGAAATGGAGGAGGGACAAGTCAGTTCCATCAGTAGCCCTCAAGGACAACGTACATGGTGGCAAACTGAATGCTCAGTTCGTGGAGTTCCTCATGGGATATCCTACGAATTGGACAAAGATAGAGCCAATCGAATAAAGGCACTTGGTANTTCTATAGTGCCACAGATTGCCTATCAATTATTTAAATCAATAGTAACTGTAACAAAGGAGGACGATCATGAGCAAGTCTATTGGTGCTAAAAAATTGTTCACATTAGAACAGATAAAGTATAAAGCCTTACACATTAAAATTGATAACGAAGAGGGAGTGAATGATAGCCATACACAATCTCATTATGATGGTATATGTTTAGGTTTAGATATGCTTGTCGATAAGTTAGAAAGGAGTAAGTAATGGATCCAGTATCTTTAATCATAGGTATAACAATGAACCTATACACGTTAAACAATATAGATTTCTTTCACCAACGATCTGCCAACAACAAGACTATGAACTGTCGGTGGGAATATGTTGGTAAGAAAAAACCAGACCCACAGAACCCAAGCATCACCACACTGTTTGGCAATGTGTATTATAAACAACACTGTGTGGAAAAGGAGACAGACTAATGCTAAGTGAACCAGAACAAATACCGAGAGAGGATGACGATGAGTATGAGCGAGAACTTGCTGAACAAGAACTAGTCAAAGTCATAACTAAACTTGAAAAGAAAATAACTGACAAGCAGAACTTATTTATTGGAGCGATGTGTACCTTGATGGATGCTTGTTATTTTCATGCACCGACAGACTCAAGTGCTACACATTTAATATTAACGGCACATCAGAAAGTGTTAGAAGCAAAAAAGAGAGCGAGTGAGGATGACTAAAGAACTCTTTGCTTTATACCTAACTTTTTCTACACCAACTGGTGTGGAGGAGAGGTTTGTCATGGGTCGAGAGAACTGTGACAACTTGGAACCGATCGTTGAACAAGAGTTTAAACGATTGAATATTAACCGAGATGAATTACAGCAATCTGGACACATGTGTATTGGTTGGAAGTTTCATCTCATAAGACAAAGGAGTAAACATGATTGAACCAATGATTATAACTTTTTGGATTGAAGTAAACTCTCGGTTATACGAGAAGACCTTACCAAAAGTATACAATGAATGTGAGCCTATCGTCGCTCAAATCTATGAGCAGTACGAAAAGTCTAACGGCAAAATCGTTGCAGTAAAGTGTGACACATTTCAACAATACAAAGATAAGAGGGAATATTTCCATGGCAAAAAGTAACGGATCTGACATAAACGATGACGAGATTCTTTCTGATGTAGAGATAGTCTATGCATTAGCTAAGATAAAACACTTCAAAGATGTAGTGCAAACAATTTCAATTAAAAGATATTCTCAAGAAGAATACTTTGATGTTGTGGATGCAATCTTTGACGATATATTTAACCCACCAAATGAAAAGGAGAAACAATGATGAAAATAGAAACTTTAAAACAAATAATGATAGAAGTTATGGATCAAGTTCGAGAACATACAGATGTAGATGATCTATCTGATCGAGAGATTGGTAAATTAATTGACTATGCAATGTATGAAATATTGAATCCACCTAAACAATCTGTGAGAGATAGGATAATAAACGAAGTAACCACTGACGATCGTCCATGTGACACAGAGGCACCAGATAATGTAGTGAGGGTCAACTTCAAATGACTAGCTGCAAAAGAGTGGGGTGTGATAATGAGATCACATCCTCACGGAATGTGTATTGTTCGATAAGTTGTGCAACAACGGTTAACAATAAGTTGTATGTTAAACGGATCAAGAAAGATCCAGGTCACTACCACTGCGCCTACTGTAATACAAAACACGAGCGCCGTAGTAACACGATGAACAAGTATTGTGATAATGTCTGTCAGCAGAACCATCGCAAACAGATTCGCAATGAAAAAATAGAACGAGATGAACACATGGGTAAGTCTATTGGTAAGAAGAGACTGATCATTGCTTATCTCAAGGATACTAACCAATGGTATTGTCACCAATGTAAAGTAGGGGCAGAAGAGGCGCCGATGGAGTTTCATCACATCGATGGGAATCGCTATCATAACCGTCTGTCAAACTCGATGGTGCTCTGCCGCAATTGTCATGGGAGGACACATAATTTCAAAGGTAGAAACAAAAGGTGTGGCCACTATATATAGTTCTAATAGTTATCTATAGGTACTAATAGTTATCTATAGGTACTAATAGTTATAAAGAGATACTAATATATTATATATAGAAGCTAATAGAACTATGATTAGATTAACATTAGACTAACATTAGACTATATATAGTCCCCCTCTGTATATGGGGATAGGCTATCATTGATTTCGAAATCTGACAACCCCTTGACAAAAATAATTAGAGGATGTATTTATAGGGCAAGACCCGCAAAAATAAGGAGACGACATATGACAGTAAACCAAAACCCATTTGTAAGACACACCGCTTGTGAGCAATGTGGATCATCTGATGCTAATGCTTTATATGCTGACGGCAGCCGCTATTGTTTCTCGTGCCGAACCTATACTGAACCTCCCAAGGACAAGACCCAACTTGAGGAACTGCTCGGAGATGACACAAAAATTCAAGCCCAAATTACTAAGGTTATTTCTCTAGGTAATAGTAAACCAATACTCGAAAGAAAGATAAGTGAAAAGACTTGTGAGTTTTTTGGAGTAACTACAACTAACAATGACAAACCTAATCTTTATAAACACCACTACCCATACTACGATGATGAGGGTAATCACGTAGCTACTAAGGTCAGAAGAGTAGTCGACAAATCATTTAGTGTAGAGGGTAAGACTGGTAAAGCTTTGTTGTTTGGGCAACAACTATTTAGTTCTAACAATGCTAAAATTATAACTATCTGTGAGGGTGAAATAGATGCCTTGTCGGTCTATGAAATGATGCTACCTAAATCTTACCCAGTTGTTAGTGTTAGAACTGGAGCAGCTGGAGCCGTTACCGATTGTAAGAAACAGTATGAATATATAAATAGTTTTGAAAAGATATACTTATGTTTTGATAATGACGAACCAGGTCGTGAGGCCAGTAAAAAGGTAGCCGAACTATTTCCACCAAAGAAAGTACACATAGTAAATCTAGGTTTAAAAGATCCAAATGATTATCTAGTGCAGAATAAGAAGCATGATTTCATGGCTAGATTCTATGCTGCGCAAACATATACACCAGAGGGTATCATACTTGGTGAGAATACTTGGGATCTTATCGCTAATGAAAAGGTAATAGAATCAATACCTTATCCGTGGGAGGGTATGAATACTATGACTTATGGTATGAGACTTGGTGAGTTATGTACGTATACTGCGGGGTCAGGTATAGGTAAGTCTAGTGTAATGAGAGAACTAGCTTACCACATTATAAAGAACAGTAATCATTCAGTTGGTTGTTTATTCCTAGAAGAATCTATTGAACGAACAACCAAAGGTATTATGTCTGTACATGCAAACAAACCATTACACCTACCATTCTGTGAATCAACTATGGAAGAGAAACGTGCAGCATGGGAGGCTACTCTTGGTACAAACAAAGTAAGAATGTGGGATCACTTTGGTTCTACCGATATCGATAACATTATATCTAAAGTACAATACCTAGCTAGTGGATTAGATTGTAAGTTCATTATACTCGATCACTTGACTATGATTGTATCGGCAATGACTGGTGACAATGAGAGAAGAGCCATCGATAGTATAATGACAAGGCTCAGAACTCTAGTCCAAGAACAGAACATACATCTGATGTTGGTATCTCATTTAAGTAGACGAGCTAGTTCAGATAGTGGACACGAAGAAGGTGCGATAGTTAGTCTGTCACAACTCAGAGGTTCACATGGTATTGCGCAACTCTCTGACTTTTGTTTCTCATTAGAAAGAAACGGACAAGCAGAAGATATGGAGAAGAGAAACCAAACTACAGTTCGTATACTGAAGAACAGATTTAGTGGAGAGACTGGTCCATGTTGTTGGTTACAATGGCATAAAGATACTGGTCGCTTAACTGAAATACCTAACCCAAAATCTAAAGATAACGATGACTTCAAGGAGGTGAATGATGGATTCAAAGTTTGATACAGTAGTTCTTGATATAGAGACTGATAGTTTAGATGCAACTAAGATACACTGNATATGTATCCAAGACTATNCAACTGGAGAACAACGAGACTTTATACAAGAACAAGGATGNCAAGAGTTTAAAGAGTTTCACAATCAAGATCGTAAGTACATCATGCATAATGGTGTAAGCTTTGATGGTCCAGTGTTAGAAAGATTATTAGATATAACAATACCTTTGGAAAATATTATTGATACACTTCTAATATCTCAGATGGTTAATGCACACATAGAGGGTGGTCACAGTTTAAAATCTTGGGGTAANAAACTAACACGAGGTGGTAAGCTAGAGTTCAAAGACTTCGAGGAATATTCAGAAGAGATGCTNAAGTATTGTCAACAAGATGTNCATGTCACACGTAAACTAATGCAACACTTAGCNCCGAAGATAACACGNTTCAGTNNAGANAGTGTACGTATGGANCATAGGGTNAGAAGAATNATAGATCAACAAGAGANGAATGGATTCTATCTTGATGTTAATAGAGCACATGATTTATTAGAAGAGTTAAAGACAAAGTCAGAGGATNTAAAGAAAGATTTACAAACTATATTCCCAACAATATATACACCACGATTTCATAAGACGACTGGCAAGCCATTGAAAGATCATGTCGATGAGTTTAATCCTAGTTCAAGAAAGCAGATAGCAGAACGACTACAAAAGAAATACAATTGGGTACCAAAGAAAACAACACCAACTGGACTACCAGTAATTGATGAGGCAGTTCTAAAAGAAATAGAATATCCAGAAGCTAAGATGATTGCAGAGTATTTGTTGTATGAGAAACGTGTATCACAAATACAATCATGGTTAAAGAATGTCAGAGATGATAGTAGAGTACACGGCAGAGTTATAACACTTGGTTGTGTAACATCTCGGATGAGTCACTACGGTCCTAATATGGCACAAGTTCCAGCAAGTTATTCACCATACGGTGAGCAATGCAGATCACTATGGACTATACAAGATCCAAGTAAGTATTGTTTAGTTGGATCAGATGCTAGTGGTCTGGAGCTACGATGCTTTGCACATTACTTACAGAACCCAAAGTTTACAGAACAAGTGGTAGACGGAGACATACATACCTACAATCAAAACATAATAGGATTAAAAGATAGACCAACGGCCAAGACTTGGGTGTATGCATTCATCTATGGAGCTGGAGATGCAAAGCTAGGTCAGATAGTTGGAGGCAACTCAGAGGCTGGATTAGAAAGTCGTAAAAGATTTATAAATAAAGTTAAAGGCATGAAAACTTTAACAAGTAACTTAATTAATTTATTACAAAGACGTAAGCGCAAGTACGGTGAGTACCAATTGGTTGCGCTTGATAAAAGGATTCTACTTGCACGATCCATCCACTCTAGTTTGAATACACTTATTCAAGGAGCGGGTGCAATTATATGTAAGCAATGGCTACTCAATATAATTGATGAGGTCGACAAGCAGAACTTGGATGCCAAGCCAGTGGCTAACGTCCATGATGAGGTGCAGTTTGAAGTCCGTAAGGAACAAGCTGTAGATTTTGGTAACATTACAAAGGAGGCAATGAAACGTGTAGAGAAACAATTTGACTTACGATGTCCACTAGATAGTGAGTATTCAATCGGCACGACTTGGAAAGAAACCCACTAACTGTTGACACCATTGATAGTATGGTATACTGTCGAGGTGTTTCTTTATGGAGACACTAACTTTTAATAACTTTTATAAACTTTTAATTTAAGGAGATAAATATGCCAGTAATTACAGGCACTGCTTATTGGGCGAAAGTCCACCAACCACACTTTGATCAGTATAATGAACAAGGTATTTTTTCCATTGATGTAACAGTGGATGCAAAGACTAAGAAACAATTACAAGACTTGGGTCTTGGTCCTCGTATTAAAAACAAAGGTGACGAAAGAAATGATTTCGTTACTATCAAAAGAAAGTACACTCGTAAAGATGGTACAAAGAACTCTGCACCTCGTGTTGTAGATTCCAAGAAGACACCGATTAGTCCTGATGTTTTGATTGGTAATGGTTCAAAAGTTAATGTGGCTTTTGATACATACGATTACAACGTCGGCGGTAACCAAGGTGTCGGCTCATCTTTAAAAGCTGTGCAAGTAACTAAACTAGTTGAGTACAGTCCTTCTGAAAACTTAGATGAGTTCGGTGAAGAGTCTGGATACCAGGCTCCAACTAACGGAAAAGCAGATGGATTGGAAGACGATAAACTTCCGTTCTAATGTCAGATAAGAAGAGCATAGATACTCTTGTAAAGGATATTTACAAATTATTTGACGAGGGCAACAAGAATATACCCACAACAGATAATCTAAATGAATTTGCAGAGAGTATGAAAGATGCTGTTCTTACTTATCTAACAGAAAAACAATCTGGTAGCCGAGGTATTCGTATGTCGAGCCTCGGCAAACCAGATCGTCAATTATGGTATGAGCTATACAAACCAGAACTAAGAGAACATATGCCAGCTCATGCTCGAATAAAGTTTTTATATGGGCATATGTTAGAAGCACTTCTATTATTACTAGCTAAAACGGCAGGACATTCTGTCACAGATGAACAGAAAATATTAGACCTTGATGGAGTTGTTGGTCATCAAGATGCAGTAATAGATGGAGTTGTTATTGATGTTAAGTCGGCATCACAGTTTGGATTCAGAAAGTTTAGAGAGAATGATCTTACTTCAGAGACAGATGCCTTTGGATATTTACATCAGATCGCCGCATACTCACAAGCAAATAAGAATGATAAGGTAGGTTTTCTTGCTATCGATAAACAAAGTGGTGCACTTGCGTTATGTCGCCCACACAAATCAGATATACCTAATGCACGAGAAAGAATTAAACACTTACGAAAAGTATTAAAGGATAAGAACAAACCACCACCAAGATGTTATGATGAAGAACCAGATGGAACATCAGGCAATATGAAACTAAGTGTGGGTTGTTCCTATTGTGCATACAAAGTTGACTGTTGGTCTGATGCTAACGACGGCCAAGGATTAAGAAAGTTTATCTATAGTAAAGGGCCACGATGGTTAACCAAAGTGGTTATTGAACCTAATGTTTCAGAAGATATTCCATGAGTGTACTAAGAAAAGAAAAAGGATTTTATAGATCCATCTTTGAGGCGACGGTTTGCGCTAAGCTTGATGAGGATAAAGTTAAGTTTGAATATGAAACACTTGTCATACCTTATGTAGTTCCAGAGATTAGAAAAACGTATACACCAGATATAATATTATCAAACGGTATAATCATTGAACTTAAAGGGCAGTTAACTAAAGAAGATAGAGCCAAACATTTGTATATAAAACAACAAAGACCAGACTTGGATATTAGATTTGTACTACAAAATTCTAGAAATAAACTTTACAAAACAAGTAAAACAACTTATGGTGATTGGCTAAGTAATAACAATTTTATATGGGCAGATAGATTCGTGCCAATAGAATGGATAGATGAACGACCAAAAGAAATCAACACAACAGAAATCTTTGTTAAACCAAAGCCAAACCCGAATAGCTTTAGACCCTACACTCGATACGACCACCGAGGCAAATAAAGAGGGAGAGAATGAAAGAGCATTATTCAGAGCCGTTATATACCAAGCTTTACTTGATGCTAGTGGCGATGATAGTAACACCACTAAAGAAGCTATACAGATTAGGGAAGAAGCTGTTCGTTGGTTCAGCAAAACTGTTGGGGTTACTGCTTCTTGGTTCGTCGATGTTTGTGATCTTGCTGGCTTGCATTATAGCCAAGTTCGTTCTTTTGCTCGTAAGCTCATTGATGAACCCACTAATACAGATTTTCAAAGGAAAAGATTAAATGTATTACTAAACATGACACACGGAGAGGACAAAAAATGACAGATGATTTAGTTAATCACCCACCACATTATAAGTACAATGATAAAGGTATCGAATGTATAGAAGCGATTGAAGCTGCACTTACACCTGAAGAATACCGTGGATACTTACGTGGACAGGTAATGAAATACACATGGAGATGTAATTACAAAGGCAAAAGACTAGAGGATTTACAGAAAGCTCGATGGTATTTAAATAGATATATTGATTTGCTAGAAAAAGAATGATAGTATCAGAACTTCCGTTACTTGAAATAATCTGCTCACTCAGTGCATGTGTGTCAGTATACTTGTACGGAAACGGATCACTGAAAGCACCGTTGTTTGGTATATGCTCTCAAGTTTTTTGGTGGGCATGGACGATCCAGGAGGGTCTATATTTTATGATGGTACTTAATGTGGTAATGACATTAACACATATTAGAAACATAATTAAAATGAAAGGGAGACCATGACGACATTACCAACTGTTTACCAACAATTTATCCACAAATCTAGATATGCTAGATGGTTACCAGAAGAAAAGAGAAGAGAAGAATGGCACGAAACTGTCAGTCGGTACTTTGATTTCTTTAAACAACAACTAAAAAAGAATTGTGACTACGATTTAGATAAAAAAACTATAGACTATTTGTCTAATAAAGTCATGAAGTTAGATGTCATGCCGTCTATGAGGGCACTCATGACTGCAGGTCCAGCCTTGGAAAAAGAAAACATAGCTGGGTATAATTGTTCTTATGTTCCAGTAGATCACCCAAAAGCTTTTGATGAAATACTATACGTCCTTATGTGTGGAACAGGAGTTGGTTTTAGTGTTGAGAAAAAATATACCAGAAATTTGCCTAGTGTTGCTGATGAGTTTCACAATACAGAAACTGTTATTATGGTCAGAGACTCCAAGCTTGGTTGGGCAAAAGCATTTAGGGAAATCGTTACACTATTGTATGCCGGGCAAGTCCCAAGGTGGGATGTATCTAACGTGCGACCAGCAGGAGCAAGACTTAACACTTTCGGCGGCCGAGCTTCGGGACCTGCACCTCTCGTCGACCTCTTCAACTTCGCCATTGAAACCTTTACTAAAGCGAAAGGCAGACAACTAACACCACTTGAGTGTCATGATCTTGTATGTAAAGTAGGGGAGATTGTAGTTGTCGGAGGAGTTAGACGTTCGGCTATGATTAGTTTATCAGACCTCGATGACAGAGATATGAGAGATGCAAAGTCTGGTGAATGGTATAGAGTTGAAGCACAACGTGCACTATCAAATAACTCTGCCGTGTATGAAAACAAACCAGACAATATAGGAACCTTCATGGAAGAATGGTTAGCGCTATATAAATCTGGTAGTGGTGAACGTGGTATCTTTAACAGACAAGCTTCAAAGAAAGTTGCGGCACGTAACAAAAGAAGAGATGCTGACTTTGAGTTTGGGACCAACCCATGTTCAGAAATAATTTTACAACCTTTCCAATTTTGTAACTTATCTGAAGTAGTAGTTCGTGAGGGTGATAAAGAAGAAGACTTACTTGATAAGGTTGAAGCTGCAACTATACTTGGTACTATGCAAGCTACCTTAACAAACTTTAAATACTTACGTAGACAATGGAAAGATACAACAGAGAAAGAAAGACTACTTGGAGTATCTTTAACTGGTATTATGGATCATAAAATATTATCTGGAGACATATATAATAAAGCCTTACTAAATACTTTGCTTGTGAACTTAAAAGATAAAGCAGTGGCCGTAAATAAAATGTGGTCTAAACGATTTGGTATCAACCAAGCTACGGCTATCACTTGTGTCAAACCATCAGGAACAGTATCACAATTAGTTAATGCTGCATCTGGTATACATGCAAGACACAACGATTATTATATTCGTAGAGTTAGAGGAGATAAGAAAGATCCACTAACACAATTCTTAAAGTCTCAGAACGTACCGATAGAAGATTGTGTTATGAAACCAGATTCTACATCTGTATTTTCTTTTGTAGAGAAAGCGCCCAACGGTGCTATAACTCGTAACAGACGTACGGCTATAGAGCAACTAGATCATTGGTTGGCTTATGCGCAACACTGGTGTGAACACAAACCAAGTGTAACTATATCTGTCAATGAGGACGAATGGTTAGGTGTAGCTGACTGGTGTTGGAGAAACTTTGATGATCTTAGTGGTATATCTTTCTTACCTAACTTCGGACATGTGTATCAACAAGCACCATATGAAGATATAGATGAGATTAAATACCATAAGTTAAAAAAGAACCAACCAACTAAAATTAATTGGAATGAACTGGCACTGTATGAGCAAGAGGATAACACAAAGTCCTCCCAAACTCTTGCTTGCAGTGCTGGATCATGTGAGGTTGTAGATGTATAAAACATTTATGACTATACCGAAGGCTGTTCCAATAAAGTTATGTGATGAGATGGTAAAAGAATCACCAGATTATTCGGAACAGCTGGCTGGTGTCATGTGGAAAAAAGAGGCAGACCTAAAGAAAGATAGAAACTCTAAGGTTAGATGGTATCCTCTTGATCATTGGATTGTTCCTAAGTTATGTGAAGTTGCAGCCGAAGTAAACAAACAACACTACGGATTTGATGTTTCTAATTTACAGTGTCCTCAATTTACTGAGTATACAAAAGGACAACACTACCAATGGCACAGAGATATATACCCACCAGAGATGGACGGACCGTATCCAGGATTAATACGAAAGTTATCTATGATTGTACAGTTATCTAACTTTGAAGATTACAAAGGTGGTATCTTACAGATTAAAAACATGGACGGTAAGATAGAACCGATTGAAGGATTTAAAGATAAAGGTGACATGATTATCTTTCCATCTTTCTATTTACACAGAATAAAAGCAGTAACAGAAGGAACACGACACAGTTTAGTGTGTTGGTTCATGGGGCCACCGTTTAGATAATGGATAGATTTTTGTGGGGACTTCTTAAATTTTCATTGTATGTGTTAGTCATACTATGGATATGTATTTTTATGGCTTCTATTACATGAAAGATTTAGTAGTACGACCGTGGGGAACGTATCGTGTGTTAAAAGCTACACCGAAAATGGTCGTAAAGATATTACATGTCTATCCGGGCAAAGCAATGTCCGTTCAATACCACAAATATAGAAATGAACACTGGAAAATACTAAGTGGCGAAGTAACGGCCCTCATAGACGAGCACTGGTGGACATTTCTACCCGGTCATAGGGTTTATATCCCCAAAAATACAATTCATTGTGTACGGGCTTCTAATGGCCATACAAGGATATTCGAGGTTTGGGAGGGTGAAAAACTAGATGAAAACGATATAATAAGGATACATCATGATTATAGTAGTGAGTGGAGGGTTTGATCCTCTACATTCTGGACATATAAATATGTTCAAACAAGCAAATGAGTTCGGATCTGTGTGGGCAATCGTTAATACAGACGAATGGTTGCAGCGAAAGAAAGGTTACAATGTATTATCGTACAGTGAACGATCATTAATTGTTGAATCAAATAAATATATAGACAAAATTATTAAGGGTATGGATGACAACGATAATGTTGTAAGAAATTTACAATACTTATACAAAGACAAAGTTCATTTCGCTTTTGCAAATGGTGGGGATCGTGTGCCTTCATCAACACCAGAAATGACATACTGCTTTGAGCATAACATTCCTATGTTGTTTAATATTGGTGGAACTAAGACAGAATCATCTTCAAAAATTGTTCGTAATTTACTTGACCAAGCTACGAAATAATGTATATTTAATACTGAACACACCAACGTCGTCAATGATCCCTAGGGGTGGGTAATGTAAACCTCTAGGGATTTTTTTTGCCCAAACAAATTATCGGACATCTATACCCTAACAATTTTCTTTTTCTATTTGGAAACCTACTACCTGTAGGAGGTCTGTGAGGAATTATGATGGGTGGGGCAGACTCGCCCCTTCCCTTATCTTTCGGCACAAGCATAGCTATTGATTTCAAGACCAATAGATACAACTGTGATTGATGGTTTAGACCACATAATCAACTCCATCTGTTATAGGTTAACAAACAGTGCTGGTTGTCTGAATGACCGCAGTCCACTGATGATTATATTTTACTTCTTCATGTTCTCTCTTGCAACCCCTTTAGTCTTTTCCCAACTACGGAGTCCACCCATTCCTAGTAAAGCAATGGTTAGAGAGATAAGCTCACCAGTATCTACAAAGTTTGGCATAGATATTTCAGGTGATACTAAAGCTGTTACCCATGTAAGCAACGGAAGTATAAAGAAGTTTACAAACAAACCAATAGCACACACCCACATAATTGCAGGTCTTGCTCCAGCTACAAACATACTTGGATGTTTAGCTGCCGCCGTGTTAGCTTTAGCCTGTTCTTTAGATAATTCATGAGCATGCTTCTCAGACATGGTAGCTATCTCATGAGCCAGTTTAGCCTTCTGATCTTTGTCTTCTATAAATTTGTCTAGCAGTCCAGTGACTGGACCAATAAGTGCTGTTAACATTACTTAGCTCCTTCATCAAGTTTCTCTAGTATAACATCCTTCAGTTGGTCCATCAAAACGTAGGCCATATGTAAGTTAATACTACCAGCAAAGTAATCTACTAAAGGTCCTTTATCATCAAAGAGTACAGTCATTACTCCTGTTGCTTCATGTTTATCAGCATCTTCTTTAATAACATCTAACTGACTTAACACTAATTTTTTAAAGTGATCTGGTGGTAACTGTCGAGCAGCGTCAGCAGACATTACATGTTCATTAGTGTCTTTAAATAAATTAACAACTACGTCTTCAGGTTTCTTTTTATCTGTCATTTAAAACAATAGAAATATTATTACGTTTATAATTATGTATGTTGTCATTTGCTTTCCAATAAATGTTTATAAGGTAGACCATGTGCCATCTCTGTCACAGTCCATTGTGTGTAAGCAAGGTCGTTGAATAGTTGTTGTCTATCTTCCATCTTTGGATTCTCTACACAACTAATATCGTGGGAGCTGATTGGATAAGCAAAGTTAAGATTGCTAGGTGTAATAACAGGGATACCAGCAAGCAGACTATCCACAGTACCTCCCGACGAGTATCCAACAGTTGCCCAAGCGCCTTGCAAGTCTTTATAAATTGGGTCTTTATTTCCATAAACCATAGTAACATTATCTTGACCATCTACAAACTCCTCAAATTTAGATAGATCGTAAGACGATATAAGAGGATGCATCCGTACTCTTATAGGTCTCTTCGATACCTTTTTACATTTAATTATTTCTTCTCTTAACCATTGTAATATTTCTACGTTAGCCGTAGCCGCATCACCTGGTAGTTGCATCAAGAATAATATATAGTCCCCATCTTTTCTCCAGTCTTTTACTTCAAGACCAAGGTCTGTTTTAATTATACCCCATCTGTCCCTCTCAGAATCTTTATTGTTGAAGGTGCCTAACGTATTCATATAGTGTCCTTTACCGACACGATAATACTTATGATCCTCTGTTATTGTTCTACCTAGTAGTGGTGTTTCAATAACAAGTAAGTCACCTTTGTGTTTATTAACTACACTGTTCTTTAATAAATGATGAGATGTTCTTCTATCTTTCCAAGATCCAAATATGATAGCTACATCACACTCCATATATTCTGATGAATTAGATAAGAATACAAGATCATCTGTTGTTTCTCTAATACCATGAGTCATGGCTGTTAGTGTATTTATATGTGGTTGATGTAGTGCCGAGTTTAAAAATACACCTACTACTTTACGGGATGTCATCGAATAACTCCTTGTAACTTAATTGTTTGTTTTTATCTTTAAGACCGTCGTCCCATAGTGCTTTGACTAGACCGTCACCATGCACGTGGATATCTATGTCGACTTCTTCTCTTTGCATAAGCTTTTCAAAGTCTTGGGCCTGCGCTAACAATTCACCTGTTGTCCAGTATGGTTTGTTATCTTCGCCAACAGATACCTTTAGCCATTTCTTTCTCCCATCTTCGGCTAACTCATCCTTATTTTTTGGCTCGCCCTCAATTGATGAATCAAATCCAAACAAGTGTACGGATCTAAAACCCAATGTATGTAGCATACCAATAGTTCTCATACCTGCACAAGTGCCACCAGTAATTAATAATTTATTCTTAAAGTAATCCCAACCTTCAATAGCATTACAGTATGCATCCCAAGCTACAATCTTGCAGTTATGTTCTAGTAAATGTGTAACCACTTCTGGATTAGACATTGTTGCTACCCAATACATAACATCTTTATGTGGTTTAGATAATAATTCTTTACGCACATAACCATGTGTAGATTTTTCATTGAATGGTCTTGGATCAAGTATCGTACATGCCCACGGCACTACACCGTTATCAATCAATGTATTGTGACTGTGTTTAACACATACAACCTTTGTTCCTTTAGCTTGCATCTCTTTTATTTTATCAAAGTCTTTCATAAGAGATGGACCAGCTGATGCTATAATAACTTCTTCGTCATTCCATTTACATCGTTCTAGTTTAGAGTTAACTCTTTTAGAATTAGTAATGATATTCATACGGATATCTTCTATCGGCATACAATCTTGTGGTGTTACAACAATAGGTTTCTTGTTTGAGTCTTCTGTCTTTTTTGCTTTTACTTTAGTATTTGGCGGTTCTTGACTAGCTTGTTGCTGTTTGAACTTCAACATGCCTTTGTTGTGATACATGTGTCGGACTAACGGTGAGGCCTCGAATGCATTTAGATCGGCACAGTGTGGTGAAAGGTTATGTACCTTGAGACCATGCGCTTGATGTAAATTAATTATACGTGTCAATACAAAAGCATCATGCCACTCACGATAGTTGTACACTTCACCCGTGTTCCACACTCCAAACATGTCAGCAAACAAAGCCTTGTTGAGATCAGACATACGTAAAGCTAAGAACCCCGCCTCGATATAGTTGACAGCCGTTCGACCAAGCACAGATATATCGACATCTTCTGGGATCCACTTTTGGATATCATCCATAGTTACCTTTTTATACGTGACGGTATCAGCATCAATCCATATACCGACATCACACTTAGGTGCATTCTTAACAAAGAAGTCATACTCAGTATATACTTTATAGGCCCACCTCTTTACATCGGTTCGCCAGTTAGGGTCATCTTTCTTATCTTTATGTTTAGCAAAGAACTGACAGAGTTCTTCTGATTGGCTCATAAGATCAATGAACTCGACTCTATTGGGGTCATAGTTTTGCAGACCACGTTCAGGCCAGTCATTATAATATACATATAATTTAGTTTCTTTTGGCCAGTATTTTACGAAACTATCTATACATTCTTTTGCATAGATATTCCAGTGATCGCCTCTAAACGACGTTACAAGTGAAAATGTAGGCATTTCATATCCTTCAATGTTGATCCATGTTGATAATCCATGTGAGCTTTTTCAGCAAACCATTTGTCTGCATACTCACAGTCGGTATAACCATCCATCCACGGACCACCTAAAGAAAAGTGGACAGCTGACGGATGTAAGGGAGTGTTCTCTCCCATTATACCCGGAACATAATTCCATCTTGGGTTGATTTCTCCTACACTAGCTGGCCCTCTTGGGAGCCATGCGAATTGATGAAGGTCAAGACCTTTCATATCATTAACATCATAATGTGTTAATTTTTTATTAGACTTATGGTTCATATTAAAAGCCATAAGTGATGACCATAATTTACAGTTGTATTTTGTCTGTATCTTATTATCCATCTTTGTATCTTCTTCTGGGTGATAGTTAAACTTAACGGTCATTACTGGATAGTCATCATCTAGTTCATTAAGTAAGTTCTGTATGTCATCAAGCCATAAGAAGTCACAATCACAAAAGATTACCCACCCTTTTACTTTGTTTCTTCTTGCTAACTCTGGAACAAGAAACCGAGTATGACTGAACTCCGTAGAGAAAGGTGCTTTGTCTTGAACGTCCCAGTGTTGTCCGTTCTTATCAATGCGCCATTCACGATCAAACAATTTAAAGTATCGTAAGTTATTATGCATGAGTGGAGTGACAGCCACAGGTATAGACGATCGTCTTACAACGGAATGAGCACATACTTCGTATGCATCTATTTCTCTCGAGTCCCAACCGATCGCCACGTGGACGTCTTTCATACAGTTAAATATATACCTTAGTCATGGTTAGTCAATACCTCGTGGTAGTTTTTTAAGTCTTTCTCTAGCCATATATCTATCATCAGACGGAAGGTTAGATAGTGTTCTATTACCTCCAGCTATTTCGTTGTAAAAATTATCAGCAATTGTATCAGCACGTAGATTAACAGTCATATTAATTTTACCATCACTAATCATTTTCTTATTATGCTCGGCAATATCTTCGTACATTTCTCTTATATCATCTCGTGCACTTTGAATAGCTTGTTGATCTTTAGCTTGTATGGCTCTGTGTAATTGTCCTTGGTATTTTTGTAGTCTTCTATAAAATCTTCTACTGATATGCGCCGAAGCATTTCGTTCTGTCTTTGTTAAATACATAGCTTCTCTTTCTCTAGCAACATCTGCTGGTGTAAAACCTAAACTTTGCATAATTGCATCAAAAGAAGATATATCTTTAGGAACAATAACTTTATCACCAAATCTTGTTTTATATCCATCAGCTTTTAAATGCACTGACTTAATAATATTTGCAAACGGTTTAGGCATAAGCTCAGCCACGGCTAATCCTACATCATCTGTTTGTAAATAATCATATGCAATAGATGGTTTACTCAGTACACTAAATAACGGTATGCTTGCTTTTGAAAAACCTTTATCACTAAATAAGAAATCTATTAGACCACCACTAACGGGGTGTGAACCAAGACCAACTCTTCTACCAATATCAACACCACCTGCAAATCTAAAGCCACCTCTATAAATTGCTTCGGCAAACTTTGGATGCATAATATCTCCAGTAATGTCATACCATAGCTTCGTGGCATTTGCATTTTTATAACCCGCAGTTTTTAATAAACCCTCAGTTAATTCTGTTAAGTCCTCTACAAAAGGTAGACCCATTAAACCTGATGTCATCATAAGGGCTAACATGTAAACCAAAAAAGCTTTTCTACCTTCTGGTCCTTTATCAACTGCTAATCGTTTCATTAAAGCTAACATCATTGTTGGATATTCACTAAACTGAAATGCTAAAGCGCCCCATCCTCTACTGATTCTTGGCTTGGTTTCTTTACCATAAAGGAACTGTGTTTCTTCAACAGCATTACGTGCAATTAAATCTCTAACACCCTCGTTCTGCTCTGTTGTTAGATTGTCTATGTTTTGTAATATTGTGTTTGGATCTAGTTTTAAATCATCTTGTAGTCTAACTTTAAATACTTCATCTTGTAAAGCATAGTTGATAGCTTTACGAAGTGTGTTACGATCAGCAGTTAATTCATATGATGAGATATACGAAGCTAATCTGTTTGCTACCTCTGTTGTTGTAAACATAAAACCAAGTGTTCTTACAAACTTTTCAAGTTTAGCCTTACCTCTGGGTATACCAGCCTTGTTAATTAGCTTTTCGCCTTTTATAAAATCTGTAGTTTGTTTACCTAAATATTCATTAGCACGACTTGGATTTATAACAGAACTTAATAAATTATTAGGATCTCTAAACAGTGGTATTCGTTGTCCAAATGCCTTTGATAGTTTTTCTAAATCAAACTGATTGTCAGAAGTTGTCGTTGGTGTGATACCTTTGGCAAATAATTCTTTAGTGACTGATGCTTGTTTCTTAGCTGCTTTAAACTGACCCGCATATATACCGTTGTATACCATAGCAGGTATACCTTGAAACATATTCATAGCCGAGGCACTAACATCTGTTAAGAAATATAAGAAACCAATTTGTCTTAATGATTGGAACTCGTGTGGATCGTTTTCTAAATACTGTTGTAGTTTTTCTGCATATTCGGATGCTGCCGAATTAGGGGATTCTTCGTTAACATCACGAAATGCATCTTTCATTCTTTGGTCAAAAACAAAACCTGCATCCCAAGTAGCAAAAGCATTAATGTGTTTACCGATAGCATCGATAGCATCCTTAGTATCAAAACCTGCAACCATTCTGGACTCTCTTAAAAATGTAGGTATTCCTTTTGTTGCTTTTAATGCTTTAGCTTTATCTTTTAAATTTTCATATATATTTGTGGTTGGGTCTACTGCATCTGTATCTATGGGAGCTAGTTGTAAAAATGCATCTAGGCTATCAATAAAATCTGTACCAACTCTTTGAGATATATTGTTATATGTATTGTTTTGAACACCAGAGTGTATATATTTTTTTACAGGCTTACCATCTTCATCTTTATATATTTCTTTAGTCTCTGGGTTTCTTACAACTGCATCTTTAGAAAACTTTTCAAGAAGATTTTTTTCCATGCTCTTAGCCCTATTTACTTCACCAACATCAATACCTTTGTTTGTATCATAAGCTTTCCAAAATAAAACTTCTTTCTTAATCTTCCCATCTTTTAAAACATTCTTTGTAACAGCAACATACTTATCACCTGATCGACTCATTGGAAAATAAACCGTGTTCATCTGTTTACCTATTTTTTCAATACGACTAATAGCATTTTTAATTGTCTGCGCACCTGCTTTATCAACACCTACTAAACTCTCACTTGCTGTTCCTAATTGATCTAATAATTTTATTAAGGCTTGTGGATCTCTGGCATAGTTTGTGGTTAAGTCAATGTTCTTTAAGTATTGTGTTACTACTGAACTTGTAACGTCACGACTTTTTAATTGGTCTATTGTTTGTTCAATTATTAATTGTCTCTCATAATTACCCATTTCAGTTAAAGCATTATATGCTTCAATCTCTGGACCACTAATAGTTATTGTCTGCGGCTCTTCGTTAAACATACGAGATATACCAAATCTCTTTCTTTTAGACCCAACTTCCTCCAACTTTCCTGTTGTTTCGTCTATGATTCTGTTTTCTTCAGTCACAACTTGTGTGCCAAAATTAAACTCATCAGCAGTCACAGTAATTTCTCCATTTACTGGTGTTAATATTCTTCGATTACCTTTTACAGAGGCTTCGTTTCGAGCAAATATAGCAACCTTGGTTACTCGATCAGCTTGTTCGTCTGTTAAGTTTGCCCACGGCTTCATTATCGCCATTAATTCTTCGTATATTCTGCCTCTAAATTCTGACCGTTTGACAACCACATTTAAAACTTTTGCAAGTGATTTATTTTTTGAAGCTAGATGACGTAAATCAGCAAACCAATTACCGACCAAACGACCGATAGATGTTTTAGCTCCAGTTAAAAAATTTGAAGCCCTTTGAAATAATGTTCGATTATCTGCCTCTTCTTTTTTTGTAAAACTATTCTCACGTTCATTATCACCCGCATCATTTATTTCGTCAGCTTCTTGTGCTTCTGGTGT